>Ga0187852_1000423_pt1 | contig 45668 bp, 47 predicted proteins | sample June2016WEW_6_40_FD_134511 | JGI IMG/M metagenome (GOLD analysis project Ga0187852, IMG submission 134511) | Peatland microbial communities from SPRUCE experiment site at the Marcell Experimental Forest, Minnesota, USA - June2016WEW_6_40 | ecosystem: Environmental > Terrestrial > Soil > Wetlands...
CGGGTGCCAGCGCTCTGGAGACGCCATCACCTTCCTGCGTGAGATCGACCACCTGGATTTCGTGGAGGCGGTGCGCGCGCTCGCCGAGCGCGCAGGCATCACGATCACCGAGGACGCCGCAGCCTCGGGCGACCGTCAGCGACGCGCCGCGTTGCTCTCGGCTCTCTCTGAGTCGGTCACCTTCTACCACGAGCGGCTGCTCTCGGCTCCCGATGCCGGTCCGGCTCGTGACTACCTGCGATCGCGCGGTTACGACGGCGACGTTGTCAGGCGATTCCAACTTGGTTGGGCACCCGACGACTGGGACGTGCTGGCATGCCATTTGGCTGTGTCCGACAAGGTGCTGGTCGATGCGGGTCTTGGCTTCGTCAACCGGCTCGGGCGCCAGCAGGACGCCTTCCGTGCCCGGGTGGTCTTCCCGATCTTCGACCCTTCGGGCAAGGCGGTCGCCCTTGGAGGCCGAGTCCTGCCTGGGCGTGGCGCGGGCTCCGGTGCTCCCGCCGAGCCCAAGTACAAGAATTCACAGGAGGGTCCCGTCTACTCCAAGCGTCGCACCCTGTACGGGCTGAATTGGGCGAAGCAGGACGTGGTGGCGAGCGGAGAGGTCGTCGTGTGCGAGGGGTACACGGACGTGATCGCGTTCTTCTTGGCGGGGCTGCCAAGAGCAGTAGCGACCTGTGGCACCGCTCTGGGTGAGGAGCATTTTCGGCTCCTGCGCAACTTCGCCCGGAGGGTCGTCCTGGCCTACGACGCCGACGCGGCCGGCCAGGCCGGCGCAGGTCGCGTCTACGAGTGGGAGCGGCACCACGAGGTGGACGTTGCGGTGGCCGCGCTCCCGTCGGGGACCGATCCGGCGGATCTGGCTATGCACGATCCCGCCGCGCTGCGAAAGGTTGTCACTGAGGCGCAACCGTTCCTGGGTTTCATGGTCGATCGGGTCCTTGAGGAGGCGGACCTTCGTAGCGCCGAGGGCCGGGTCAAAGCGGCCGAGGCGGCAATGGCGGTGGTCGCCGAGCATCCCAACGAATTGGTGCGTGACCAGTACCTCATGGTCGTAGCGGACCGCACCCGCCTCGAATCGCAAGCGCTCAGGGCGCTGGCCGACCACCTCGACAGCCGAAGCACGTTCCCGAGGACGGGTGCTCGGGGTCGCATCGTGCACAGACGTGACGGAGGCGCAGAACGAGCCACGGGGGCACCCGGCTCGGTCCGGCCTCAGCGGTCCTCCGGTGGCGAGACACACAAGACCGGGCTCGAGGCGCTGCGACTGGCCGTTCACAATCGCGAGCTTGTGACCCACAGGCTCGAGGCGGTGCTGTTCTCAGACCCGACGCAACGAGCGGCATACGAGGTTCTCGCCGCGTCGGGAAGCCTGCACGAAGCGATCGAATTGGCCGAGGAGCGCCGAGCGGACGTCGCCGACCTCCTGCGCAGGCTGGCGGTGGAAGAATCATCGGCCGATGTTGACGGTGTCGTGGTGCAGCTGGTGCGGTTCGCATCGCGCAGAGCGCTCGCCGAGATCGACGCTCAGGCAAGGTTGTTCCCGGAGAGGTTCGTCGAGCTCGCAGCGTTGTCGTCGCGCGTGAAGAAGACCGTCGAAGAGCTGGACGACCCCGGGCTCGTCACCGCCGCAGCGGACCGGTTGCTAGCCTGGTTGGTGGAACGCGGCGAGGAGATCGCATGAGCAAGGTTCACCCGCCGGTCGGTGCTGCGCTGGCGGCACCCGACGGAATCGTTGGCGAGGGCTTCGAGCAGCTACTTGCCGTCGGTAGGCGGCGCGGCTATCTCACCCAGGACGATTTGATCCTGGTGCTCCAGGCCGTGGAGCTCAGCCACGACGTGATCGAGGATGTCGTGGCGCGTGTGCGCTCGGAGGGCATCGAGTACCTCGAGGAAACGCGTCGCGACGTTGCACCTGTGGTGCTGGCTGAGGCCGTCGCGGAGGCCGTCGCAGAGGTAGCGGTCGCCACGGGACTGCCTGATGACCGCGCCACCAGCGATGAAGCTGAAGACGAGGCGGACGAAGCGGTGGACCAAGCAGAGACGGCCGGCGACGAACCAATGGTCACGGCTGCTTCTGACGGGCATCCGTCCATCACCAAGGACAGCGACGCAACGAAGGCCGAGAGGCGTCTGCTGAGGCGTCGACGGCACCGGGCTTCTGAGCGCGACCCGAGGGACGCGGTCATGGACCGCCAGCGCAAGTCACCGGGTCGCGGAAGGATCGCCTCGTACACGTCGTCGGAACGCAGCGGGGGCACGGCGGCTGATCCGGTCCATGCGTACCTGAAGGAGATAGGGAAGGTCCCGCTTCTCACGGCCGACCTCGAAGTGGAACTGGCCAGGCGGATGGAGGCCGGCAACGCGGCAGCAGAGGAGCTGGCAAGGAGGATCGAGGCGGGTAACGCTGCTGCAGAGGCACTTGCGCTGACCCAGGGAGTCACCGAGACAGAGTTGCGCCCCGACGGGCCGTCTCGTGCTCGAGTGGCTTCCGGCACAGAGACCCGAGCTGGAGACAGGACCAAGCTCCGCAGTCAGGTGCGCAGGGGACACCAAGCAAAGGAAGCGCTCATCGAGGCGAACCTCAGGTTGGTAGTTTCCATCGCCAAGCGGTATCGCAACCGGGGTCTTGCTTTCCTCGACCTCATCCAGGAGGGGAACCTCGGTCTCATGCGTGCGGTCGAGAAGTTCGACTACACGAAGGGGTTCAAGTTCTCGACCTATGCCACGTGGTGGATCCGCCAAGCGATCACGAGAGCGTTGGCGGACCAGGGAAGGACGATACGCATCCCGGTTCACATGGTCGAGACCATCAACAAGGTTGCCAGGGTGCAGCGCCAGCTGCTCCAAGAGCTTGGACGCGAACCGACTGCCGAGGAGATCGCAGGGCGGGTGGAGTTCCCGATCGAGCGCGTACGCGAGATCCAGCGCATCAACCAGGAGACGGTGTCGTTGGAGCAGCCGATGGGGGACGAAGAGGACTTCAGCCTTTCGGACCTCATCGAGGACCACGGAGCGGAGGTTCCGGACGACGCTGCGACACGTTCGATGCTGCACGAAGCGGTGCGCGACGCATTGGCCACTCTGCCTACGCGCGAGCGCGAGGTGATGGAATTGCGTTTCGGCCTCGAGGACGGCCGGGTGCGAACGCTCGAGGAGGTGGGAAAGGCTTTCGGGGTCACCCGTGAGCGGATCCGCCAGATTGAGGCGAAGACGCTAGCCAAGCTGCGACACCCGAATGCCGCCCAGCCGCTGCGCGACTTCCTCGACGAGACCTGAGGAGGTCTCTCATCCGGCGTCCGGCGGAGGGGACGACCGGCACAACGCGGGGGACCCGACCTGCACAGACCCTGCGTGAGGACCGTCGCTGCTATCTTCGAGCAGCGTTCAAGTGCCATTCCGGGGTAGCTCAATCGGCAGAGCAAGCGGCTGTTAACCGCTAGGTTGAGAGTTCGAGTCTCTCCCCCGGAGCCTGACCCGTGCGGGTTGGTCGGGTGAGAGGTGACTGGGATCTCGAGAAGGGTGAACGTGTTCGGAGCCGGGGGCCAGCCAGGTCCGACGCGACGCGCCGCGCTCGCTCGTGCGTTCCGTTGCCGTCATCCAAGGGGGAAACGACAAGCAGCTCCTGATCCGTATGCCCCCGTCGGTGTGACGAGCGTGTAGACCTCGAGCTGCTAAGCCTGAGGCGGATTATTCACCGAGACGTGTCGCGGTACTGGGGCTGTAGCTCAGTGGTCAGAGCAGGGGACTCATAATCCCTGGGTCGCAGGTTCGATCCCTGCCAGCCCCACCAGAGCCAGCCCCACCAGAGGAGTCCAGATAGAAGTCACTATGCCCTTGGCGGGCCAAAGGCGCCGTGTTCGTCCAGGAGCTCGACGAGGTTCCCCCCCGTGCCTGCGTGGTCTTGGCCGCGCACGGCGTTTCCGCCGCGGTGCGTGACGAGGTGTCTCAGCGAGGCGATCTATTGGTCATCGACGCGACCTGCCCGCTTGTGTCCAAGGTGCACAAGGAGGTCGTGCGTTTCACCAGCCAGGACTATTCGGTGGTCCTGATCGGCCACGCCAACCACGAAGAGGTGGTGGGCACAATGGGGGAGGCCCCTGGGAAGATCCATCTGGTGGAGAGCCTCGAGGACGTCGATGCCCTTGAGCTCGAGCCTGGGGCGCGGGTAGCGTACCTAACTCAGACGACGCTTGCTACCGACGAAACCGCCAGCATCGTCTCGGCTCTCAGGTCCCGCTTCTCCCACCTCACCGGACCCCCAGGGGAGGACATCTGCTATGCGACCCAAAACCGGCAAGATGCCTTAAGGGCGTTGGTAGAGCATTGCGATCTGCTGTTGGTCATAGGGTCGTCGAACTCGTCGAACTCGAATCGTCTCGTAGAGGTAGCTCGTCGCGAAGGATGTAGGGCGGAGCTCGTCGAAGACGAGACGGCCATCAACCTAGGATGGCTCGAGGATGCGGGAGTCGTCGGCATTACAGCGGGCGCCTCGGCACCCGAGTCGCTGGTGCAACGGGCGGTTTCCACCCTGCAGCTGCTAGGACCCGTGAAGGTTCGAGAGGTCTAAACAGCGGACGAAGCCGTGAGCTTTGCTCTGCCAAGGTAGCTTCGCTGATGTCCCTACCGATTCGTCAGCAGCTCCGGATCGCTACTTACCTGCTGCGCCAGCGCCTGAAGGGCTCGGAGCGCTACCCCCTGATCGTGGAGATAGAGCCACTGTTTGCCTGCAACCTTTCGTGCCCTGGTTGCGGCAAGATCCAGCAGCCCACAGAAGTGCTCCGCAGGCGGCTGTCAGTCCAAGACGTACTTACAGCGGTGGAGGAGAGCGGCACTCCGATGGTGTCCATCGCCGGCGGCGAGCCGCTGCTGCATCCTGAGATCGACGGCATGGTCAAAGAGCTCGTCCGCCGCAGGACGTACGTGTACCTGTGCACGAACGCTGTGCTCATGCGACGACGGCTCGACCGTTTCACTCCCTCCAGATACTTCTCCTGGACCGTGCACATCGACGGGTTGCTGGAGCGTCACGACGCGGCCGTGGCGCGCTCGGGAGCATTCGATGAGGCTGTGGCGGCGATCCGAGAGGCCAAGGCCCGAGGCTTCCGCGTCACCACGAACTCCACCTTCTTCAATACCGATTCTCCCTCGACCGTGCGAGAGGTCCTTGACTATCTCAACGACGAGGTTGGCGTGGATGCGATGATGATCTCCCCCGCCTACGCGTACACCAAGGCTCTGGATCAGGAGCACTTTCTCGGAGTCGAAGACACGCACCGCTTGTTCGCTGAGGTCTTTGCGAACGGCCGGCGCAAACGGTGGCGGCTCAACCATTCGCCGTTGTTCTTGGACTTCCTCGAAGGAAAGGTGGACTTCGGCTGCACGGCCTGGGCGATTCCCTCATACTCAGTGCTGGGCTGGCAGCGACCCTGTTATCTCATGGCCGACGGCTACGCCGCCACCTACCAAGAGTTGACTGCAACGACCGATTGGGGATCGTACGGACGTGGCAAGGATCCTCGCTGCGCGAATTGCATGGCACACTGCGGTTACGAACCGACAGCTGTCGTTGCCACCATGCGATCGCTTCGCCAGTCCTTGCGCGCGGTTCTCTCCTCATGACTTCCATGTCGCGGAGGTGACGTAGAAGTCTCGCCAACGGGACCCGTCTCATGGTCCTTGGTGGCAGATTCGATCCCCTTCCCAGCCCCACGCGGGCCCCCGACCGTCACTGCCGTAGCGCAGCCCGGCGCGCATTGTGTGGCCGCAGGAGGGCACGAACGCCTCGCGTCGGGGCCGATCAAAGTGGCTCTGCGCTCACCGACCCGTCGTCGCTCACGTGCGGGGTCCACCTCTCTCCATCTCAGTAGCGATATTGATGGCGCGCGCTCGGGTCCTGGTACCACCCTTCAGGGGATGTGTGCTGGCCGGGACTGTCTGTGGCCGGGGTCGCCACCTCGTGCTGGGACGGTGGAGCGCTTGTAATCGACTGCTGCGAGGTGACCCGCCTCCTGGCGGTGCGGCTTAGTTCTGTGAGCTCCTTCAAGAGATTGTTTGCCTCTTGCACCTCCCGATCGCGAAACTCCGCGCGCACACGTTTACCCGCGGCATCGGTGTGAACCGAGGCCAAACCCAACCTTCGTTGGACCGGCCCCTGGACGCGGCGGATGCTCTGGATCTTCTCGAGTGGCACCCACGTCGTCACCTTGCGCACCCGACCGGTGGATGCGGCCGCCAAGGCGGCGTCGTGCCCGGCCGCCAGGAAGTGGTAGCTCAGAGGGGCCTTCCACCTGGCACGACGCGGCGGTCGGAGAAGGGCGGGACCGGTCAAGCCGAGCCACGTGCCGAGCAGCACGCCAGCTGTGTCGAGAGGGCCGACTGGAAGCAACGACCTGGTCACGCTTGGCGATCGGGTTCCCTGCTCGCGCCCTGGTGATCCTGCGATGTCGACTTCAAGTCGGCACCATCCGAAGGGCCTCCACAACAGAGGCTCGATCTTACGGACCGCTTGTACGCGCTGGATGGGGATCGTCTCGGCGATGGTCCCGAGAAGACCTCGACGGATCCTGATCCCGTCTGCGGCCTGGCCGACGGTGAAGCCGTACTGCTCGTTGACCCGTCGCCAGGTGAGCCGGCCGAGCACGAGGATGTACACGAAGGTGGTTCCGCCCGTGGCCGCGGCGGCCGGCTTGGAGACCTGAGCGAGGGCCGCGATCGCTGCAACGGCGATCACGGTCGTGAAAGTGGCCAATGACAACAGCGTCGATCCGACGAGCCGACCGGTGGGTACCGTCGCCAGCGCGTGTTCGGCCGGTTCCGGGGTGGCGAGGTCCAGGCCGTGATGGCCCGCCAAGAGGCGAGCGCGCAGGTCGAGTGCCAGTGGCCCGGACAGGTATGCGAGGCGCCCACTCGCCGAGTTGGAACCCGCCAGGCGGATGCGCAACTCGGCGAGACCGAGCATACGGGCGAGGAAGGGGCGAACCACGTCCACGGCCTGGATCCGGGCAAGGGGAAGCTGGCGTGAGTTCCGGCGCAAGAGGCCTGTCTCGATCCGCAGCGTCACACCGTCGAGCTTCCATCTGGTGACGAGCCATTTGATGAGGCTCATCACCACCACCAGAGCGACGAATGCAAGGTCGTAAGGAAGAACGGACCCACCCGAGCGTCGTCCACCGGCGGAACCTGCGAGCACGATCAACAGCGCGACTACGATCCCTCCGCCGCGCACTAGGGGTGTGAGCGGATGAAGCCTCTGCCAACCGGATGGCGCCTGGGGTGTCAGTGTCACAGGCCAGCGGCCTTTGCCTCCCCCAAAGCGGCGAGACGGTCGCGAAGGCGCGCCGCCTCTTGTCGTTCGAGGCCGGGTATCCGTGCATCGCTCGCCGCCGCCGCCGTGTGCAGCCTGACGGTGGCCAGCCTGAACATTCGCTCTATTGGCCCCGCCGTGACGTCCACGAACTGCATGCGGCCGTAAGGGACGACCGATTGACGGCGGAACATCACACCGCGCGAGACGACGAGGTCCTCCTTGCGCTCTTGGTAGTTCCACGTCCGAAATCGGTTTTGCACGAATACGAGAGCGAGCAACCCGCACACTGCGATCCCCGCGGCAGCCCCCGCGCCGGCAGATATACCTGCCGACGCGCCCACCGAAACACCGACCACGAGAGCGAGGAGCCCGGCAACCACGGCCACTTCGGCCAGACGCATCCGCCACAGCCGCGGCGAGGGTGTCATCGCGATCGAACTGTCAAAGCCCGAGCCGTTCACATCTGTCATATACGCACCTCGGGTACGAACCGTGTACCTCAGAGGCGATCGGCCAAGAAAGAGCTACCGCGCATGCCAACTCCTAGCCCATGACCTCAGTCGCCTTACTCTCACCGCCTCGTGCATTGCTCTCGGCATTGCCACAGCATCTTGTTGGTCCACTATGTGTTATCGGTCGCGCAGTAGCCCGAGCATTTCCTCTCGCCAGCGCGGCGGCCCGAGACGTGGGCAGAGGCGGCACCAGGCGACCGGCCAACGGTCACAGCCACCGTCATCTTCTGAGAGACGGGTGCTGGCGAGCGACGATGGGCAGCAGGATCTCACGAGGGGTCATGTACCCCAAGCAGGCGGCGATCCTGTTCGGAATTCCGGGAATGACCACCGCCCGACCGCGCTCGAGCCCTTCGATCGCGGCGCGCGCCACCTGGGCTGACGACTGCCACATGAGCTTGGGGAGGCTGCCTTCCAAGTCCCCGTCCGTGAAGCCCGCCATCTCTGCGAACTCGGTTCTCACCGGTCCTGGGCACAAGGTTGTGACCGTCACTCCCGTAGCACGCAGCTCTGCGCGGATTGCGTGGCTGTAGGAGAGCACGAACGCCTTGGAAGCTGCGTAGCCGGCCTGGCCCGGAAGGGGCTGGAAGGCTGCTGTGGACGCTACGTTGAGCACGGCTCCTCGTCCACGCTGCACCATGTCCGGCAGGAATAGGCTGCACAAGTCGACCACCGCTTCCACGTCAGTGCGGATCATCGATATTTCGCGCTCGTGGTCGGCGCGGTGCGCCGGTCCCGTCGTGCTGAAGCCAGCGTTGTTCACAAGCAGCTCGACGTTCAGGCCGCGTTCATAGATGGCGGGTGCGAGGTTCGCTCGGACCGAGGCATCGGTCAGGTCGGCGACAAGCACCTCGACGCGAACTCGGTACGCGGAGCTGAGCTCGTCGGCGAGCGAGCTCAGGCGATCCTCGCGGCGGGCGACAAGCGTCACGCCATGACCTCGCTGGCACAGCTGGCGGGCAAGGTCCGCGCCGATGCCAGAAGAGGCACCGGTCACGAGGCACGTGGAGGTTTCCGAAGGCGCCGGGAGTGTCATGGATCGATGCTAGGCGTACGATACTGCCTTGGCCAGGGATAACCTCCGAAACGACTCGGGTTCCATGGCTATCCCGGCGAAGGGACTTGGGACCCTAGTGGTCGCCGACTGGTGCGAAGATGCTGATGGTGGCAGCCTTTATCGCCCCTCGAAGAGCCGTGAGCTGTGGGAGGAAGACCATGAGCCAGTTCAGCTACGTCCGCTTCTTCGAGGAGATTGGAATCGGTGACATCTCACTGGTGGGGGGCAAGAACGCTTCGCTAGGGGAGATGTTCCGCAAACTATCGGCCCAAGGTGTGCTCGTACCGAACGGGTTCGCCATCACTGCCGACGCTTACAGGCACGTGCTCAACGAGGCCGACGCGTGGGGCGAGTTGCATTCCACCCTCGACAGTCTCGATCCGACCGATGTCTCGGACCTGGCGTGCCGCGGGAAGAGCGCCCGGGAGATCGTCTACAACGCGGGCCTGCCAAAAGATCTCGCGGACGAGATCCTCCGCGCTTACCGCAAGCTCCAGGAGGAGTACGGCGAAGACATGAGCCTCGCCGTCCGAAGCTCTGCCACAGCCGAGGACCTGCCGAGTGCCAGCTTCGCCGGCCAGCAGGAGACGTACTTGAACATCCACGGCGACGACAACCTGCTCGAAGCGTGCCGCAAGTGTTTTGCCAGCTTGTTCATGGACCGGGCGATCCATTACCGCAGCAACCAAGGCTTCGACCACTTCAAGGTGGCGCTATCTATCGGTGTGATGAAGATGGTGCGTTCCGACCTGGCCGCGTCGGGAGTGATGTTCTCGCTGGACACCGAGTCAGGTTTTCGCGACGTCGTGTTCGTCACCGGGGCCTATGGTCTCGGTGAGAACGTCGTCCAGGGTTCGGTGGAGCCGGACGAGTTCTACGTCCACAAACCGACCCTTGCTCAGGGCCACCGAACCGTCCTGCGTCACCTGCTCGGTGACAAGGCGGTGAGGATGATCTACGTAGAAGGCCAGGCGGACCAGACCACTCGCAACATCGAAACATCCGAGGTCGACCGGACGCGCTACTGCATCACCGACGAGGAGGTGCTCGAGCTCGCCGAATACGCATGCAAGATCGAGAAGCATTACGGCCGACCGATGGACATGGAGTGGGCGAAGGACGGTGTCGACGGTCGTCTTTACATGGTCCAAGCCCGGCCCGAGACCGTCGCCTCCCAGCGAAAGGTCACGACGCTCGAGAGCTACGCGATCGAAGGGCATGGTGAGGTCATAGCCGAGGGCCGTTCCGTGGGAGAGAAGATCGCGTCGGGCGCCGCCCGCCTCATCGAGGATGTGACTCAGCTGTCGCAGTTCAAGCCCGGCGAGGTGCTGGTGGCCAACATCACGACGCCCGACTGGGAGCCTGTGATGAAGACCGCGTCCGCGATCGTAACGAGTCATGGCGGGCGCACCTGCCACGCCGCGATCATTGCCCGCGAGCTCGGAATCCCCGCCGTGGTAGGCGCTCGCGACGCCACCACCCGTGTACGGAGCGGCGACATCGTCACCGTGTCTTGTGCCGAGGGTGACGCGGGTCGCGTCTATCGGGGAGAGGTGCCGTTCAAGGTTGAGCGCACAGAGGTGGCCGACCTGCCGCGGCCGGTGACGAAGATCATGGTCAACCTGGGAAACCCGGACCTTGCGTTCAAGAGCTCGTTCTTACCGAACGACGGCGTTGGCCTCGCACGCATGGAGTTCATCATCAGCGAGTCGATCAAGGCGCACCCACTCGCATTGGTTCACCCCGAGAAAGTGACCGACCCCTCTGCTCGGGAGAGTCTTGCCCGCCTTATCCGTGGGTACCCCGACGGCGAGACCTTCTTCGTGGAGCGTCTGTCGGAAGGCATCGGGACCATCGCCGCGGCCTTCTGGCCGAAGCCGGTTGTCGTGAGAATGTCGGACTTCAAGACCAACGAGTACGCGGCCCTGGTCGGGGGCGCTGTCTTTGAACCTCATGAGGACAATCCGATGCTTGGCTTTCGCGGTGCGTCGCGCTATGCACATCCCGCTTACGCAGAGGGATTCGCCCTCGAGTGCCGGGCCATGAAGCGCGTGCGCGAAGACATGGGATTCACGAACGTGGTCCTCATGCTTCCGTTCGTGCGCCGCGTGAGCGAGGCCGAGCAGGTGCTGGCCAAGATGGCGGAGCTAGGACTCCGGCGCGGGGAGAACGGGCTGAAGGTCTACGCCATGTGCGAGATCCCGAACAACGTCGTCCTCATCGACCAGTTCGCCCAGCACTTCGACGGTTTCTCGATCGGCTCGAACGACCTGACGCAGCTCACCCTGGGAGTGGACCGTGACAGCGAGATCCTCGCGTCCGACTTCGACGAGCGCGACGAGGGTGTGAAGGAGATGATCCGTCTGGCTGTCGAGGGATGCCGTCGAAACGGCATCCACTCGGGGCTCTGCGGGCAAGCACCATCGGACTACCCGGAGATGGCGGAATACCTGGTGCAGATCGGCATCGACTCGATGAGCCTGAATCCGGACTCCGTGCTGAAGACGACACGGCAGGTGCTGGACGTGGAGAGCCGTCTGGGCCGCACTCGAAGGGCTTAGGTCGCCCCGCGGTAGGCGTCAGGGCTCCTGGAGCCAGCTGCGATCAAGATCGGACACCCCGGGACAGCCCAACAACGAGAGCGTTCTGCTCATCTCGCTGCTGAAGATGTCGAGCATCCGCTCCACCCCGGCCTCGCCCGCAGCGGCGAGCGCGTATAGGTAAGGACGGCCCACCAGCACGGCACGAGCTCCGGTGGCGAGTGCCTTTATGACGTCACCGCCGCGCCGCACCCCACCGTCTAGGAGGACCTCCAGCCGGTCTCCTGCCGCGGCGACGACCTCGGGCAGGACTCGCATGGTGGCGGGGGCACCTTCGAGCTGGCGCCCACCGTGGTTCGACACCACGACCGCGTCGGCCCCGGCCTCGGCTGCCAGAACCGCGTCGTCGCCCGAGAGCACGCCCTTCACCAGGAAATGGCCGGACCAGCGGCTTCGAATCCACGCGATGTCGTCCCAGGTGAAAGGCGACGCCAGCATCACCACCGCGCCCGCCGAGGACGCCGCCCCGACAGGTCGTTCACCGGGGCCGTCCGTTGTTTGCGCGCCTGTTCCCGGAGTTGTGACAGGTGATCCGGGTGCCCTCGTGAACAGCCTCATTCCGCTGCGAAACATGCGGAGGCTCCAGCCGGGGTGAGCCAGGATCTGCGGGCCCAAGCGAATGGCAGAGCGTGCATCGAGCCGAAGCGACCCTGCCACGCCGTTTCGAACGTCCCGCTCTCGATTGCCGAGAGTAGGCGTGTCGACGGTGACGACGAGGCTCTCGAACCCAGCGTCAGCCGCCCGGCCCATCAGCTGCTCGGCCGTGTCGCGCTCGGCGGCGTACAGCTGGAACCATCGTGGTCCTGGCTCGTCGGCCAAGGTCTCAAGAGGCGTGCCAGCCACGGCGCTCAGCACCGACACGGTCCCCGCTCGCTTTGCCGCTCGCTCAGCCCCGAGCGCGCCGTCGGGGTGCATGAGCTGGACCAGACCACAAGGGGCGAGCAACACGGGCAGCGCGACGGGCGTGCCCAGAACCGTCGTGTCGAGCCGCGGCCGGCCGACGTTGACCGCCATGCGCGGGCGGAACGCGATCTCGCGAAACGCCCGCTCGTTCTCTCCCATAGTCACCTCGTCCTCGGCGCCACCGTCGATGTAGTCGAACACCGCCCGTGGAAGGGTGCGTCGAGCCAGACACCGCGCGTCTGCGACGTTGTGGATGCGAGCAGCGATGGGCATCGGTAGCGCCACCATACTCAAGCCCAGCTCGGCACCGCAGTCTGGACGTCCATCACAGTCGGTACATGAAGACCCTCGGGGCCGCGGCCGTCTGGTCAGATCAAAAGAGGCCCTCGACAGCCCCCTTCGACGCCAGCACTCTCGCCGCGGAGGGAGCCGACACCTTCGAGCTCGCATTTGGTAAGAAGTAGTCCGTGCCAGAAGCGCCGATGGACATCGAACAGTTCTATGAGGCCGATGAGCGCCGCCGTCGCTCCGAGGAGCTCGAGCTGGGGACCGAGTGGCGTGACGCGGACGGAGCGCGCCACGAGCTCTCTTGGGTGGCGGACACGGGCGAGCTCTACGTGATGCGCGAGCCCGACGTGCCGATGACAGAGGATCCGTTCGGCGACTTGTACCCTTCGCGGGTTCGAACCGACTCGGTGACCGTGGCCGTGGTGGGGTGGATCCCTCAACGCGACCGGATGGAGGACGTGCTCGAGGGTTGGGAGTCGGCGATGACAGAGCCGAACAGCATCAGATGGTTGGCGGATCGCCTGCGCCAGCGAGAGGTTCCCCGGCAGGCGGGGACTGCCGAGCCGCCGACGAATTCGATGCCCTCGGAGGGTCCTCGACCCCGCTGATCCAGGCGGTGGGATCCCGACCTCGTCGACCCAGGCGGCAAGGCCCCAACCACTCAGCTGGCAGTGGCTCCCTTGGGGCGCCCATACTTTGCGGATGCGAGCGCGATCAGGTGTCTTGTCGTACACGCCGCTCGGGTTGCTGGCGCTGCTCAGCGCTGGTGCCATCGTGTTGTCGCTCCTCACGGCCCCGCCTATCGCCCAACAGCAGTTGCGGGGCGCGGCCAGGAACACGGTTGCTGCCTCGAGCTTCGTGTTGACCGATATGACCACCGTCAGAGCGCCCCGGTCGTCAGCGGCTCTCGGAGGGAGCACCGTCGAGAGCAACTCCGCAAGAATCGAGTACCAGGCCCCCGACCGAGTCCTCGAGGAGACGCACGAGGCCACAGGGCTGTCAGTCAGCCTGCTCTTGATCGACGGTAACCGCTACGAGAGGACTGGCAACGGTTCGTGGTCTGAGCTCTCCCCGGTCTCACAGTCAGGGAGCCCCGACGGTGCCCAAGTGGCGGGAGAGGTGTTGGCGCTTCTGCGGCCGTTGGCCGGCGCCACCTCGGTCGTGCGAAGCGGCTCGACCTATCGGTTCGTCCCCGGGAACCGGGGCACCCTGCTTACCAGCCTCTTCGGGCAGGCGGCCCAGCAGCTGTCGTCGGTTGAATTCTCGGCGGTCCTCAAAGGCGAGTTCGTGAGGGACGAGCGGGTCGTGGCCACACGAGCCAGCGAGCGCATCACCATCGACTTCGGCCTCCGCTCGATCGGGGTCCTGCCTCCGATCGAGGCCCCACACGTCTCTCAGCCTTGAGCACCACCGCCAAGAGGGCGGATCAGGCGAACGGACCCGTCGGCGGACGCCAGTCGTTCGGAGGTAGTCGTGGGTGACGGACGCGGCGCCATGCCGTTCCCGTTTGGCACGGCGCACTGGGCCTCGAGCGCGTGGACGAGGTCGGATTCGGGCACGCGCGCGCTCTCCGAGAGGGTGGTCATGAGCGCTTGCCACTGCGTCGCTTCCCCTGCCGCGCTAGCCGCGATCGGCAACGCGCTGCGCAACTGAGCGAGAGCCTGCGCCTGCTCACCGGCGGCCCCGGCCGATCCGGGACTTCGCTCGGCGCTGCGGTAGATAGCCAGGGAGCGATCCACGTGACTGCACGCCTGGCGCGCCAGCGCGAGTCCGTTGCGGTTGGTGCACCTGGAGATGCCCGCCGCAAGCACCATCGCGACGACAACTGCCACAGCGCTCGGCGCGGTCCGTGGGCTTTTGTGCTCGTAGCATCCGCCAATGAGTCATTCCCCAAGCCACCCCGGCGCCGCTTCGAGCAGGTGTCGGCTCACTGCCAGGCATCTGTCGAACACCTCGCACAACAGTTCTTCTCCCCCGAGGACTCGAGCAAGGGAAACGGGATAGCGCGCCACAATCGACAGCCGTCGCTCGGGTGCGTCGGTGGCCGAGGCGAACGAGTCGATCGCCGATACCTCGAGAGGCAGGTCAATCCCGCCCACACCGGCGAGGTCGATGGCGAGACGCAGCAAGTCGGGGCCCTGGGGGAGCGGAGGCAGCCCCCATGTGAAGGTGAGCGGGAAGTGGTACTCGTCGGGCGGGTCCACGTCCTCGGGCAGGTCTATCACCGCATCCTCGAACGAGAGCAGAGTCCTGGGATCGACCTCCAAGGCCAGATGGAGGTCCAGCGGGCCGCCGCAACCCTCTTCGGGATGCAGATCGACCTCCCAGGTCTGTCGCAAGGAGTAGGTCTCTACGAAGTGCCGCTCGTCGTGGACGTGAAACCCATGGTCTACCGAATGGTCTTTCAGGTCGGCCACGTATCCCGCTACGTCTATGACTGCCATTTCGCCCAAAGCCTATCGGTTGACGCTTGGTGTACCCCTGGGCGAAGGGCCGGTAACCTCGAACGAGGACAACGCGATAAGGACGGACAGGTGGAAGACCAGGCGCTGCTGTGGGTTTGCGAGCGTGTCGTCGACGCCGTGGGAGCGTCGCTCGGCGGCGTCGACGACTGGAGCGCGAAGGGCGGGCGTCCCGGTCAGTACGCGATCGACCTAACAGCTGATCGCGCCGCGCTCGAGGTTCTCGACGACGCGGGCCTTGGGGTACTTTCCGAGGAGAGCGGCCTTCGCCGCCCGGGATCCGCGCTCATGGCGGTGCTCGACCCGGTCGACGGTTCCACCAACGCCTCACGACGAGTGCCTTGGTACGCCACGAGCATCTGCATTATCGACGAGGCGGGTCCACGCGTCGCGGTGGTGGGCAACCTGGCGACCGGAGAGCGTTATCGTGCAGTTCGAGGCGAAGGTGCCTGGAAGGGCGACGAGCGACTGAGCGTCTCAGGTTGCACCGAGCTGCATCGCGCGGTGGTCGCACTGTCGGGATTTCCCCGTCACCACCTGGGATGGGCCCAATTCCGCGCTTTCGGCGCCGCCGCGCTCGAGTTGTGCGCGGTCGCGGAAGGCAGCCTCGACGCCTTTGTGGCCGGTGGCGGAGCGCACATTGCTCCGTGGGACTACCTGGGTGGCGTCCTCGTTTGCACGGAGGCAGGCGGCCACGTGTGCGATCTCTCCGGTCGCGAGCTGGTCACCACCGATCCCGAAGCACGCCGGGCAGTCGCTGGGGCAGCCACCGAGGTGTTGTTGGCTCAGCTGCGTGACGCGGTTCTGGGAACCGGGGGGCAAAAGGACAGTGCGTCTGTGGCAGGCGAGGGCTAGGACGTGGCGAGCCGTCGCCGATTACGTCGTCGCGAAGGACCACGTCGTACGCTCCTGTCGCACTGGCGCGCGGACGGAAAGGCGAAGGTTCGCTACGCGTCCGAAACCGAGGCGAACCGAGCATCTTTCGGTCACCGGCTCGAGCACGGTTCGGACCTGCTGCCTTACCGCTGTGAGTTCTGTGGTGGCTGGCACCTGGGCGGCGTCGATTGAGGCATTGGGGTGCGACGCGGACATCTACGACGGCAAGTAGCAGGAGTGACAGATGGGGTAACATCGATGAAACGACAGAGAGCGCCCGTTGGCGATGTGGTCCGCTCGACGTATTCAACGTATTCAACGCATTTCCCGGTGACGCCATGATATCAACTCCCACGCCCGACGCGCCGCCAACCAGCGCGTTGCTAGTCACGCTGTCCGATGACCTGGCAATGGCGTCGTTGGCGATGGCCCGACGGTTCGCTGGCGGCGCCACCATGTGGTGCGTGGCGCCGGCGTGGCCCGAGCGTGCCAACCACGTCGCCGGGGAGTTCGCGCATCCGGTGATCGCGGGCAGGAAGGCACTTCCCGCTATCGCCGTCGTCGACGCTGATCTGGTGGAACGGCTGCGAGAGATCGTTCACAGTGGTGACCTGTTGCTGGCGTTGTCCGTGACCGACCAAAGGGAAGTGGCAGCGGCTATGCGCCGAGCGCCCGCTTGGGGCTTGGAAACAATCTGGATCGGCAGTGGTGTCCACCCAGAGCCAGGCGCGGCCGACCATGTGCTGTGGGTCGATGCAGTTCCCGATGTCATGGCGGGCACTTCCGATGTCATGGCGGGCACTTCCGACGTCATGGCGGGCACTTCCGACGTCATGGCCGATACGGGTGACTTCGTGCTTCTGTGCCACCACCTCTGGGAGCTGACCCACGTCCACCTCGAGGGTCCTGGCATGCTCGAGGTGGACGATCCCGCACCTTGCACGAGGGACGAGGTCTGTGTCACCTGCGCCGATGAAGGTCGTCTGGGCGAGATCGTGCCCGCAGAAGCCGCAGACGCAGCCACCAAGGACAATCACTCGGCCGTGGCCCGGACCGCCCGTGGCGTCGAGGAGATCGACACGAGCCTCGTGGGCACCCTCGCTCCCGGCGACCTGGTCGTCATCCACGCAGGGGCGGCCATCGGCGTGGTCGAGACGTTCCTCGACGTAGACGAAGCGAGCGCGAGATGAGCCCCGATAGCCCCACCGTGGGTGGCCGGGAGGCCGCCGTCTTGCAGCGCATCGAAGCATTTCGACGTCGCAGGCCGCGCCTCACCGATGACGTCGTCACCCTGGCCCATGGAGCCGGCGGTAAGGCGTCGGCCGCCCTTGTCGACGCAGTGTTCCTGGAGCCCTTCGCCAACGAGGCCCTGGCTGCCCTGGCAGACGGAGCCTGCCTGACCCTGCCGTCGGGGGAGCGGATAGCCATCAGCACCGATTCGTTCGTGGTGAAGCCGCACCGCTTCCCGGGAGGCTCGATCGGCCACCTGGCCGTCCACGGCACCGTGAACGATCTGGCGGTGATGGGGGCCCGTCCGAGGTGGCTGTCGGCGGCCTTCGTGCTCGAGGAGGGGTTCTCCATCGACGAGCTCCGAGACGTCGTGGCGGACATGGCCGAGGCTGCCCGCGTCGCGGGGGTCGAGATCGTTACGGGGGACACCAAGGTGGTCGACCGTGGAGCGGCTGACGGCCTCTACATCACCACAACCGGTATCGGGGTGATCCCGGCCGGCCGGGAGCTCGGTCCGCAGCAGGTCCAGCCGGGTGACGTCGTGCTGGTCTCGGGCACGATCGCCGACCATGGCATGGCCGTCATGTTGGCGCGAGGCGACCTGGCCCTCGAGGCCGACATCCGCTCCGACACGGCGCCGCTGGCCTCGCTGGTAGACGCCCTCATCCAAGCGGCACCTTCGACCCGATGGCTACGCGACGCGACTCGCGGTGGGGTAGGCACGGTATGCAACGAGCTGGCACGCGACACCAACCTCGCCGTCGTCCTCGACGAGGCGCTTCTCCCCGTTGCCCCGGCCGTGGCCGGCGCTTGCGACCTGCTAGGCATCGACCCTCTCTACGTGGCCAACGAGGGCAAGCTGATCGCCATCGTCTCTCCTGACGAGGCCGACGCCGCGCTCAGTACGCTGAAGGGCCATCCGCAAGGCGTCAACGCCGCTCGAATCGGCGACATCAGGGCCGAGCCCGAAGCCATCGTGGTCCTCCTGACCAGCTTCGGTGGCACCCGCATCGTCGACATGCTCGTCGGCGACCCCCTCCCTCGCATCTGCTGACACCCGTCAATGGCCGAAGCCGAGCGCTGCCAGCTGAGGGTGACCGGCACCGTGCAGGGGGTGGGGTTTCGGCCCTTCGTGTACCGCCATGCCGTCGCTTTGGGCCTCGCCGGTTTCGTTCGCAACGACAGCGCCGGAGTCCTGATCGAGGTCGAGGGCTCGCCGGCCAGTGTGGCCGCGTTGGGCCGGCTGCTGCTCGAACACCCGCCCCCCCTCGCCCGGGTCACCTCGGTCTCGGCCACGTCCTTGCCGATGATGGGGACGAACGGCCGTTTTGTCATCATCGACAGTGCCGAGGAGGGTCCGCCGGCGGTACCGGTGAGCGTGGACACTGCCACATGTGCCGACTGCCTCGCGGAAGTGGATGACCCGACCGACCGGCGTTATGAGTATCCCTTTACCAACTGCACGAACTGCGGGCCTCGCTACACGATCGTCATCTCGGTGCCCTACGACCGGCCGGCCACGACGATGGCAGGTTTCACGATGTGCCCACAGTGCCGCCGGGAGTACGAAGACCCCGCCGACCGGCGCTTTCACGCCCAGCCCAATGCCTGCGGTGCGTGCGGGCCGCAGCTCTCGTGGTGCGACGCGGCCGGCGAGCCGCTGGCCGCTGGCCCCGACGCCTTAGACCACGCCACGGCCGCCCTCCGATCAGGTCGGATCGCGGCCGTCAAAGGCATCGGCGGGTTCCACTTGGTCGTCGACGCCACCGACCCGGCCGCGGTAGCCGAACTGCGGCGCCGCAAGGCTCGAGACGACAAACCGTTCGCGGTCATGGTTGCCGACCTCGATACTGCGTGCCGCCTGTGCCATCTCGACGCGGTCGCAGAGGCGGCCCTGACGTCGGTCCGGCGCCCCGTCGTGCTGGCGGCTCGGCGGGCTCACACCGCCATCGCCGAGGGCGTGGCCCGAGGCCTGCCAGAGCTGGGGCTCTTCCTTCCATACACCCCGCTTCACCACATGCTCATCCGGCGAGTGGCTCGGCCGCTGGTGATGACCAGCGGCAACCTCTCTGACGATCCAATCGCCTACACCGACGAGGACGCCTTCGCTCGGCTCGGACCGTTGGTCGACGGAGTGCTGACTCACGACCGGCCCATCCACATCCGCTGCGACGACTCAGTCCTACGTGCAATCGGTGGGACCACCCAGCTGCTGCGACGGTCACGGGGATATGCCCCTGAGCCGATGGCCTTGCCAGGTCCGGCCCGGCGACAGGTGCTGGCGGTCGGCGCCGAGCTCAAGAACACGGTCACCGTCGCCAAGCAGTCCTGGATGGTCGCCAGCCACCACATCGGGGACCTGGAGCACCTTGCGACCTATCAGTCGTTCCGTCAGGCCGTCGACCACCTCTGTCTCCTGTTCGGGGTCATGCCCGAGGTGGTGGCCCATGACCTGCACCCCGAGTACCTCTCCACAAAGCTGGCGTTGGATCTCGACCTGCCCGCCTGGGGTATCCAGCACCATCACGCGCACATCGCGTCCTGCCTGGCCGAGCACGCCAGGACCGAGCCGGTCCTGGGCCTGGCCTTCGATGGGTTGGGCTATGGCACCGACGGGATGCTTTGGGGTGGCGAGTTCCTGGTCGCCGACCTTGAATCGTGCCGCCGCGTCGGCCATCTCCGGCCGTGCCCCATGCCCGGAGGTGCCGCGCCCATACGCGAACCGTGGCGGATGGCTGTGGCGTGGGCTGTGCTCAGCCTGGGAACCGACGCAGCCATCCGACACGGATCGCGGCTCGACCCTCGCGCCCCGCTGGTTGCCGACCTCGTGAGATCCCCGACTGCTCCGTTGACGACCAGCGTGGGCCGTCTGTTCGACGCGGTGGCCGCCCTGATCGGCGTCAGGAGCACGGTCAGCTACGAGGGCCAGGCGGCCATCGAGCTCGAGGCGCTGGCTCGCACCATTCCGACGGGCGAGGCGCCCCCGTACCCGGTGGAGCAGGCCTGGGAGGACGGCAAGCTGGTGCTCGACCCTCGCCCGCTGATCGCGTCGGTGGTCGAAGGACGCGAGAAGGGGACGCCGGTTGACCAGATTGCGGCGTCGTTCCACGAGGGCCTGGCCCGAGGAGCGGTCGCCGCGGCGGTTGAGTTGGCGCGAGCCAACGGCCAGCAGACGGTCGCACTGAGCGGTGGGGTCTTCCAGAACGCCAGGTTCAGCGAACTGGTCGATGAGGGCCTTGTAAATGAGGGATTGACCGTGCTGGTCCACCGGGCGGTGCCCCCGAATGACGGCGGGATCAGCGTCGGCCAGGCCGCCATCGCCGCTACTGCCCGACGCCCGCCGGAAGTGTCGGCCTGACCCGGGACGATGCCTCGTACCAGTGGCCGCCTCTGAGCGTCGTCTCGGGCTGCGCTCTACGTCGCGGTGATCGCCGGTGAGGAATTGTGCCCGATGCAATAGAATGGCGGGAGCACAGCTCCGGTGATGACGACACCGGTGATGCGGCGCCTTCGGTGATGACGGCACCGGTGACGTGGTGTAACGATCGAGCCTGCGAGAGGGGTGGCGATGTGTCTCGGGATTCCTGGCCAAGTCGTCGAGCTGCTTGACAGCGAGAACCAGCTGGCCAAGGTCGAGGTAACCGGGGTCCGACGGACCATAAACGTCGCCCTTTTGGAGAACGAGCACCTCCAGGAGGGGGACTGGGTCCTCATCCACGTCGGTTTCGCCCTGTCGAAGATTGACGAAGCCGAAGCCCGGCTGACCCTCGACGCGCTCAAGCTCGTGGGCCAGGCCTACACGGACGAGGCCACGGCTGTCAGGCAGTCGCGGATCACTCCGACGACCAGCGCGATCGGAGGTTGACGATGGGTGCGATGGTCAGGTTGGCGTTCCGGGGCCGGTGGAGCTCGGGCGTCTAGCCGATGCGCTTCGTCGACGAGTACCGAGACCCTGCCGCAGCGAGGACGCTCATCGCGCGCATCCACGCCTTGGCTGGTGACGACCATTTCAAGTTCATGGAGGTCTGTGGCGGCCACACCCACACGATCTATCGACACGGCATCGAGCATTTGCTTCCTTCCAACGTGGAGATGGTCCACGGCCCTGGTTGTCCGGTATGTGTCATCCCAATGGGTCGTGTCGATGACGCCATCGCGCTCGCCGAGACGCCCGGCGTGATCTTCACGTCCTTCGCGGACATGATGCGGGTGCCGGGCAGCCGCGGCAGCCTGCTCGAAGCCAAAGCCCGGGGCGCCGATGTCCGTTTCGTGTACTCGCCCCTCGACGCGCTGCGTATCGCCATGGAGTACCCCGACAAGCCGGTCGTGTTCTTCGCCGTCGGCTTCGAGACGACCGCTCCGTCGACCGGGGTCACCGTCCTCGAAGCTAGGGCCCATGCGATCGACAACTTCAGCGTTTTCTGCAACCACGTGACCGTTATCCCGCCCATCAAGGCCATCCTCGAATCGCCGGATCTGCGCCTCGATGGCTTCGTCGGGCCCGGCCACGTCTCGACGGTGATCGGCAACCGCCCGTATCGCTTGGTGTCCGAGGTGTACGGCAAGCCGTTTGTGACCGCCGGTTTCGAACCGCTGGACATCCTCCAGGCCATCGCCATGTTGTTGGCCCAGATCCGCGAAGGGCGCTGCGAGGTCGAGAACCAGTACACCCGCGTGGTCCGCGACGAGGGCAACCCCCGGGCCCTGGCCGTCTTGGAACAGGTCTTCGAGCTGCGGCCGGATTTCGAATGGCGAGGTCTCGGCTCAATCTCCCAAAGCGCCCTCAAGCTCCGCGCCGAGTTCGCCTCCTGGGATGCCGAGCTGCTCTACGAGGTGCCCGGTGTGCGGGTCGCTGATCCCAAGGCCTGCCAGTGCGGCGAGGTCCTCAAAGGTGCCCTCAAGCCCTGGGAGTGCAAGGTGTTCGGGACCGCCTGCACGCCGGAGACTCCCATCGGTACCTGTATGGTCTCATCCGAGGGCGCCTGCGCCGCCTACTACAACTTCGGGCGGCTCCACCGTGAGACGGCGGCGACAATGGGGCGATCGGCCTAGTCGTCCTGGTCGAAGCGACCAGGCTCCGCTCCTCGCGGGCATGGCGGCGCCAGTGATCGACCAGCTTGTTTCGTGCCATGCCGATGATTCACGGAACGCTGAGCGTTGGTGGGTCCTCGCGGCGCACCGCGTCGACTGCCGCGAGGAATGTCTCGGCGGTGAGGTCCTCGACCAGCCCCCGTGCATCACAGCGAGCAGAGAGATACCCGTGGACATGTGGAAGGGCGATGTCGTAGAGATCGAGCAGGCCGCCCGGGATGTCCGCCATGGCTGATTGCTGCTCGTTCACAACCGTATTGTCGTTCGAGAAGCTCCGGCTCCGACGGCCCATTGCGGAATTGCCACGGCCTTTCGCATGTGAACCGGTGAACGTATGCGGTTCCGGTATGTATGCGGAACGGTATGTGAACCGGCGATGGCGCTCTACAACGCCCGAATGGAGCCAAGCGTCATGAGAAACTCACTATTAGGGAGCAGGAGCGGCGTCGAGCAGGGCGTCGATGTTGCCGTTGGCCGCGTCGGCGGCGTTGCCGAGATGCGCCAGGCCGTAGGCATCCTCGATCGAGCGCAGGACCCCGACCGTGTCTACTGGCGTCGAGTCCTGCTGCGGGTGGGCCTTCAGCGCATCGCTCACGACGATGGTCGCAATGTGACCGCCGGCACCGCCGTTGAGCCCCGAAGTGTCCGAGCCCTCGGCCTCGTCCCACTGGATGATGATGATGCCACCGGCCTGGTACCAGGCGGTCGCCTGAACGGACGGAACGAACGATGACAAGAACGACTCGCCGTCAGCCAACTGCTGAGTCACCGTGTCCACCGGAACGCCGGTGTGCTCGTCGTTGGTGAGGTTCGGCGTGTACCAGACGAAGTCGGGCGCGTTGGCGGCGTTGAGATCCGCTGTCAAGCCTGAGGCGTTGGCGAGGGCGATCTTCGTGCCGGGGAAGTACTCCCACGGGACGTGCCGCACGGCATAGAGACCTGAGTCCTGGCTGGGATCAGCCGGCATGTTCTCGGCGTACGCCTTCTCGGAGACGCCCGCGGTCGATAGCTGATCCGCCAGGGTCTGAGTGCCCGCGAAGCTGTGGCTCGACGGATTGTTGTCATCTGTGACGCCCTGGTTCGAGCCCGACACGATGTCCAAGTAGTTTGGCAGGCTCGGGTGCGCGAGGGCGTAGGAGTGTGTCGCAGACCCGTAATCAGCCGCTAGGCTGTCCACGTACTGCTGGGCGGGGTTGCCTATCACCTCGGAATAGTTCTTGTTTTCCATCATCACGACCATGATGTGTGCAGTGGTCGTGGGCGCGGTCGTGGTAGTGGACGCGATGGGGACGCATGCTGCAACGCCGAAGGCCAACGGCGCCATCGCTGCGCCGACCAGCCGAACGGTCCCGTTCCTTATGGTCCACACCCCTTCGGTTTGAACGACCTTGGTCAACTGCCTCGACGTGACGCTCCCGCACACTCGAACTGGTGTCCCCGTGACATGTCGTTCAGTTTCAATACCGCCGGCGTAGGTCCGCCCAGACGCCTGTCGCCTTCCTCAACAGAGTACGCCTTCAGGAGCGTCGATAGGGACGGTTTCGGCTCACCCCGCCGCCTTGGAGCGGGCCTCGCCAGAGGAACCGGTGGACGGAGCGGACAGTGGTGACTAACTGCCCGGCGTTACAAGGTGCCCGCGAAACGGTGCTCGCGGCGCGACCGACGAGGTGCTCATGGGCTGGGTTGTACCACGAAGGTCCCGACCATGCCATCCTGCGCGTGGCCGGGCACCGGCACAGGTACTGGTAGATCCCGGCTTTGCCGGCGGTGGAGCTGAGGGTGCCCTCGTGCATTCCGGCCGAGGTCGACTCGCCCAAGAACCACAGCGCGGCTCCAGAGAAGGCGGGAGGCGTACTCATCATCGGCGTGGGTGACGATGATGCGCCGTCGGCGGTGACGACGAGCCCGTGGGCTATGTCTGAGTCGGCGTTGATCAGCTCAATGGTGACCTTGGCGCCGGGAGGGACGACGATGGTCGGGTTCACCATCACGTTGGTGCGGAAGTTCTCCGCTGGCATGGAGGGACTGGCAAGGACAACGAGGTGGACGTAGTTGTTCGCGAAGGTGATGCGGCGTGCCACGGTGTCGATCGTGGCGCCCACCGAGGTCTGGTTCCCGAGCTGGGTCGCCTCGTCAGGCCTTACTCGGGGGCCGGGGGCGTTTGCCCAGGTTGCCCATCACCTGACCCGGGTCGGTGTCTGTCCCCATCATGAAGCCCGGCAGGCTCTCTCCTCGCATCCAAGCCGGGGCGCTCGTGCCGCCGGTCATCCACAGGTATCCCGAGTTGCCCATCATCCAGCCGAAGGAACCGCCCATCATCGAAGAGCCGGAGTAGCTGTCCATCATGGAGTGGTAGTAGTCGTAGCTACTCGCATTCGACCGGCTGGTCGAAGTCGACGGGCCGGCGACTTCGGTGGGAGCCGGCGACGACCCGCTGGCTGCGAAGCCCACACCGATGCCGATGCCTGCGGCCCCGAGTGCGGTGACGCCGGCCAGCACGGCGATCCGTTTGTTGTTCATGACGCACTGTACGACGTCGTGAATCCGACCATGGCGTCCCTGGTTGGTCGCGACGCCTGCCGATCCGATTACTTCCACGATGGACCGCGCATGGGGGTGGGGATAGGGCTGTTTGTCCCGATCCCGAAGGTGCCGGAAGTGCACGCGAACCCGTGCCGGAATGCCGGTCCACCCCAGCCTGCGCCCGTGGCCTTCCTCAACAGTGCACGCCTGATCTGAACGTCGATCGGCTCGAGTTGGACATCGACGAGGAACGATGTTCGGCCGTGGCGTTCGGTGTTTCGGCGACGCTTATGGCGTGTCGGATCGGCGGTAGATGAGGTGGGTAACCCGGTCGCCCTCGATGACCGTGGGGTTCTCGAACGTCACCGGCGAATTGGTCAGGTTGTCGAAGAAGCGGATGCCCTCTCCCAGCAGGACGGGCACGAGCTCGATCCTCAGCTCGTGGACGAGCCCGGCATTCAGGCACTGCTGGATGACGTGGGGGCCGGCCACCTCCACGTCCTTGTCGCCGGCGACCTTGCTGGCTCGTGCCACTGGGCTCTGCGCGCCATCAGTCACGATCGTGAACGGCGCGTCGGCGCGGGGCCAGCCATCGGGGACGCTATGGGTGACCACGAACACCGGCACGCCGAACGGGTGGCGTCCACCCCAACCGTCGGTGTAGTCGAACAGCCGCCGACCGACCACGAGTGCGCCTACCTGGGCGATGCTGTCGCGCAGGTAGGTGGCGCTCGCAGGCGTGACGTGCGAGACGATGTCGTTGCCTGGCCACTCAATGTCGATCTCTCCGTTGTTGTACCAATCAAAGAGGTGCCCCACGCCGTCGTTGAGATGAGCGATGAAGCCGTCCAACGACATGCTCAAGGCAGCCACAACTGTCGCCATTGGAGTCTCCTTCTCGGGATCGCGCTCTCTACGTAGTATCGACGGCGCCGGCCAGCAGAAACTGATCGGCGCGACCTTCGCCACGTTGATACAAGCGTATTCAGCTCACACGGCTTGTCACCGAGCTTGGGGGTCTCACGTGCGCTCGGCCGGCTCACTCCGACCCGCCTATTTCCGGTTGCCCGACACCCGAGAGTCAGCGGAGAGCGCTGTTCGTACGCCGTGTACCAGAGTGGGCGCTGAGGGACTCGAACCCCCGACCTGCTGGTTGTAAGCCAGCTGCTCTAACCAACTGAGCTAAGCGCCCACGATGCAGGACCGCAGTTCCCAGAGCGTACTGAGTCGATACACCCGGAGAGTTCGGGCGCAAGTTCGATGTTCGGGGATCCGTGGCCAATCCGTTGCCTCGGGGATCCGCGGCCGATCCGTTGCCCGGCTGGAGGGTCCTGAACTGGCCTCAACGCCTACTGGCGCGGACCCTGTTCACCTGGATGGTGCGATCGACATTGGCCGCTGTCACGATCCCTGCCAGACGGTTGTTGGCGTCGAGAACGACAGCGGGGGCTCCGCCCGCGGCCGCCATCCGCTCCATCAGGTCTTCCACTGGCTCCTCGGGACGCGCGACAGGCGCGGCCGAAATGGGAACAGCAAGATCACCGATGCGCGTGTTCGCGTGTGACAAAGGGGGAAGGGTCCTTATGCGATCCAGCGGCAAGATCCCTTCCAGCCATCCTGTCGGACCTACCACTGCCACCGCGTCGGTTCTGTACCAGGGCAGGTGCCGATGCACCAGCTCCGCGACACTGGTGGATGACGCGATCGCCGGCGGTTGCGCTGTCATCACGTCTCGGACCCGCAGGCCCTGCAGACCACGGCGTGCCATGGCGGCGCCTTCTTCGGCCCGGGCTGCGACGAACAGGAACCATCCGAGGAATGCGGGCCACAAGCCGTACACGTCGTCGTAGCCCACGAAGAGCGCGATACCGACAACGACGAGCACGATCCCGAAGCCACGTCCGACTCGCGCCGCGATGACCGTTGCCCTCGTACGATCCCCAGAGCGCGCCCACAGTCCCGCGCGAAGGATCCGCCCACCGTCGAGCGGGGCGGCGGGAATGAGGTTGAACACGGCGAGGAGGAGGTTCATCTTCCACAGCCAAGAAGGCACTGCTCCCACGAGCCCGTGCACCCCCGCAGCGCTCATGAAGGCCTCCACAGCGGCGAACGCCCCGACAAGAAGGAGGCTCGTTCCCGGGCCCACCGCCGCAATCCGGAAGTCAGCCCCTGCGGTGTGGGCCTCGCCTTCGAGTTGGGCCACGCCGCCGAAGAGCCAGAGGGTGATCGAACGGACCGCGATCCCGTGGTGACGAGCGACCACTGCGTGGGAGACCTCATGGGCCAACAAGGAGCCGAAGAAGAGCACCGCCGCCACGAGTGCCGTCACCCAGTAGGCGGCCCGGGTGCCTACGTACGCACTGGGGAACACGATGTCGGCAAGCTCCCAGGTGACAAGCCCGAAGATCGCCGCGACGCTCCAGTGGACGCCCACCGGGATCCCTGCGTAGGTACCGAGCCTGACGCTCTGTCTCACTGGTCCATCTTGGGCCATCGGTGGAGGCTGCGCCGTTCACCGCCCTGTGCTAGGGATGAAGTGGTGACATCTGCGGCCCCTGACCAGGGCACCGACGGTGGCTTGCCTCCTACGAGCTCCGGTAACGTGCGTTCGGAGGTACTCGCCCACCTGCCCGCCGACGAGCGTGAGGCTCTGGCGCGAGAGCGGATTCTTGCTGCTCTCGACACCCTGGAACGCCCCTTCGATGTGGATGCCGATCCGGTCCACATGACGGGATCCGCCGTCGTGGTAGGCCCCCGTGGGACGGTGTTGCACGTGCACCGGCGCCTCGGGCGCTGGATGCAGCCAGGTGGGCACGTCGATGCCGGCGAGGTGCCCTCTGATGCTGCTCTTCGTGAGTCGCAGGAAGAGACCGGCCTGGCACTTTCGCACCCAGCGGACGGCCCGCGGCTCATCCACTTGGACGTCCATCCCGCAGCCGACGGCCACACCCATCTTGACCTGCGTTATTTCCTCCTGGCTGCCGACACTGACCCTTCGCCCCCGCCAGGGGAGAGCCCTGAGGTGCGCTGGTGTTCATGGGAGCAGGCCGATGCCCTCTGCGACGCGGCCCTCACCGGGGCCCTGCGGGCGGCGCGACGCCAGCCCGAAGCTCAACAGTTCCTCGGTGAAGCAGCCGACGGCACCAGGAGCGAGAGCGTCAACGGCGCGACGAGCCAAGAGTCCAACGGCGCGACGAAGAACGAGAGTCCCAGCGGCGGCGCCATGGGGCACAATGGCGGGTGAAGATGGGAGACGAAGCGCCCCCACCCCCTCGTGATATCCGGCACGGCGGTAGCTCCGTTCCGCCATTGCTGCGCCTGCTCGAGGTCCAGGACCACGACACCGCCATCGATCAGCTGCGCCATCGCCACGAGACCCTCTCCGAACGGGCCGAGCTCGGTTCCACCGAGATCCGCCTGTCTGCTCTCGACGGGCGCACGAAAGAAGTCAGCATGCAGCGCGACGAGCTTGCTTCGCGCCAGTCGGGCCTCGAACAACAGATCGAGGCTTCCAAGTCACGCCGGGCTGAGCTCGAACGTCGAATGTACGGTGGACAAGTCACCGCCCCCCGGGAGCTGCAAGCGATGGACGACGAGGTCAAGCACCTCATGCGGCACATCGCCGAGCTGGAGGACCGCGAGATCGAGGTGATGGAAGCGCTCGAGCCTCTCGACGCCGAGCTGGAGACGGCGGAGAGAGAGCGGGTCGCACTCGAGGAGGCTGCTATGCGGCTGCGCGAAGCGATCGCATTGTCCGAAGCCTCGCTCAGCGCCGACCTCGCTGTGCAGAGCGAAGAGCGTGACGGCGCGGCAGGTGATGTTCCGCGGGAGCTGCTTGTACGCTACGAGCAGCTACGCAAGAAGCTCGGCGGGACCGGAGCGGCGCGTCTGATTGGGGGTTCGTGCGGCGGGTGTCACCTGGCACTTCCATCGATGGAGGTCGACAGAATTCGAAAGGCGCTTCCGGACGCTGTCATCACCTGCGACCAGTGTGGCCGCATCCTGGTCCGCTGATCGGCGTGTGACTTACGGTTACCACTTCAGGTGCGCTCAGGGTCGTGGTCGTACGCGCCGCCGTTCCTGCGATAGGCGTTGCGGTACGTTCCCGTTCGGTGACAGGTTGATGAAGTGCTCGTGCTCGTACGTCACGGAGAAGCGGTTGCCAACGCGGCGAGAGTGCTCCTAGGTCGCGTCGACTCTCCGCTAACCGACCGGGGGCGTGCCCAGGCTGCTGCTCTCGCACCGGCACTGGGTAACGTGGGTCGCCTCATAGCCAGCCCGCTTGCTCGCGCCCGCGAGACTGCGGCGGCACTGGGGTCGGGGCTCTCGGTAGAGGTGGATGACCGCTGGGTGGAGGTCGACTACGGCGAATACGAGGGTCGCCCACTTTCATCTGTGGAGAGCTCGGCTTGGGAACGGTGGCGATCGGACCCGGCCTCCCCGTGGCCCGGCGGAGAGTCGCTGGCCGATGTCGGTCGGCGGGTGCGCCAGTCGTGCGAGGAGCTCTTCGCGCTCGAGGGGACGGGAGCGCGTGCCGATGCGGACGTGGTTGTGGTGAGTCATGTCTCGCCGATCAAGGCGGCAGTCGCCTGGGCGCTTGGGACCGGTGACGAGGTGGTGTGGCACCTGTACCTCGCCACCGCTTCGCTCACCCGGGTCGCATGGGGTATCGACGCGCCGGTCCTGCGTTCCTACAACGAGACGGCTCAGGCGCGGACTTCGACCGCGACTTCTTCATGATCAACCCCGGCGGCGAAAGAGCAGTCTCGCCGTTGTGGTCCCCGAACAGGCCCGCGATGAAGGACCATTCGGTTATAGGGTTTCACTGGTGAAGGGTGACCGGGTCGAAGTGCTCGTCGACGTGGGAGGCGGCGTGCAACGCTTTGAGGTTCTTGCCACGAGAGCGGGCCGGAGGATCGACATCTCGAACGTTCGCGGCATCGTCGAGATCACCGAGGTGACTCGGTCCGGTCATCCGGTCCGGTCGGCGCGGTTCATGTCCGCGAGAGTCGTGGCTGTGGTCGAGCATCCCGCTCAGGGCCGCGCAGACGACTAAGTATCTCCAAGAGCGCCACGGCTGACCGACCGAGCGCCACAACCCGTTGCCGCCGAGCTTGGCTCTGCTGGCTCAGCGTTGGTTACCAACCTCGTCGCCTTGGTGGTGCTGCCCGCGCCGGGCCTGAGAAGCACCGGCATCGGCGGCATGTTCATGCCCCTCGTGTCGATTCTCGTCGTGAACACACTGCTCCTGGCGTTGCTCGGCGGTTTAGGCCCGCGTGTCGATTGGCCGCGGCTCAGAAAGGAGCAGCACGCCAGCCGCTCATGGAGCGCGTGGGGCCGAGGAGTGGTGCGTTGGCGCTGGGCGGCGGCAGGTCTCGCCATCGTCCTGCTCGGGCTCTTCGCCGTTCCGGTTCTGCAGATAGAGGTTGGCTTGACCGAGGTGAACGCCCTGACGAAGACGGGCATCGCTCACGCTGAGTACGAGAACCTCGTGCGCGGTGGGGTACCCCAGGGAGTGCTCACTCCCATCGAGGTGCTCACCACCACTCAGGCAGCGCCACAGGTGCGAGCGACCCTCGCCGGTGCGCCCGGTATCACAACCGCTGTGGCGCCCTCGGGATCCACTGGCAGCCGGGCGGGGACCTCCGACATCATCGCGGTGCCCGACTCCGCCACCGTGAACAACACGACGCTGGCCCCGGTGCGCGCAGTCGAGGCCGCGGTCGAGCACAGCCCGGGTGCGATCGGTGTGATCGGAACGGGCGCCATCGAGCAGGACTACGGCCGTGCGGTGTTCGGCATTCCGCCACCGGCGCGATCACCTTCTGGATCCCGCTCATGGTCTTCGCGTTCCTCTTCGGCCTGTCGATGGACTACGAGGTGTTCATCCTCACCAGGGTGAGACAGGAGTACGACCGAACGCGCAGCACGAACGCAGCGGTGGCCGAGGGTCTCGGGCGGACCGGGCGTCTGGTTACGAGCGCAGCGCTAATCCTGTTCTTGGCGTTCTCCTCGCTGGCCTCGGCGCCGGACACGGACATCAAGGTGCTGGCTACTGGCCTCGGCGCGGGGATCCTGCTCGACGCCACGATCATCCGGGCGTTGCTCGTGCCGGTCCTCGTGTCGTTGTTCGGCAAGTGGAATTGGTGGTTCCCGCGACATGTCTCACGCGCCCTGGCTGTTCGGGTCGATCAACCCGAACCAGCTCCCGCCGAGGCCTAACGCTCGACAAGCGCGAAGGTCTTGGTCCTCACTCGGTGCAGACGCCTTGCTCGGCGCCGTTCGCCCGACGGCTCGTCTCGGTGCAGACGATCAGATCGCGTCACCGATCCGATGCACCCTCACCGTGTTCGTGCTCCCCGGCTGTCCCGGAGGAGTTCCGGCGACGATGACAACCCGGTCGCCGTCTCCGGCTCTGCCCGTTGCCTGGAGTGCCTCGTCGACCTGTCGCACCATCCCGTCGGTGGTGGCGGCGGTCGGAACGATGAACGTCTCCACACCCCAGCTCAATGCGAGTTGGCTTCGCACGACCGGTTCCGGCGTGAACGCAAGGATCGGAACCACCGGGCGGGCCCTCGCCAACCGGCGCGCGGTGGCGCCAGTCTGTGTGAAGGCGACGAGAGCAGCTGCCTGTACATCGGTTGCCACCTCGATCGCGGCTGCCGCGAGGGCTGCGCCGCTCGTGCCCAAGTGTGATTCGATGGGCGGGAGGTGCCCGACCGCCTCGGACTCGGCTGCCTCGATGATGCGAGCCATTGTGTCCACTGCCTGGCGCGGGTTGGCTCCCACGCTGGTTTCGCCCGAGAGCATCAACGCATCCGCACCGTCGAACACGGCAGTTGCCACGTCGGAGGCCTCGGCCCGGGTGGGGCGCGCCAGGGTTATCATCGACTCGAGCATCTGGGTGGCGACGATGACCGGCTTGCCGGCCTCACGCGCAAGACGGATCACCCGCTTCTGCACAAGAGGCACCTGCTCCAAGGGTGTCTCGACCCCGAGGTCCCCCCGGGCGATCATGATCGCGTCGAATGCGGCCACGATCTCTGACAGCTGTGACACGGCTTGAGGCTTTTCGACCTTGGCGATGACCCCGGCAGGCGATCCTGTTTCCCGCAACACCTGACGGATCTTTTTCGCGTCATCTGCCTGCCGCACGAACGAGAGCGCGACCATGTCAACACGCAACTTCAGCGCGAAGCGAAGATCGATCAGGTCCTTGTCGGTCAGGGCCGGCACCGCTAGGTCAATGCCCGGCAGCGACAGGCTCTTGTGGTCGCTCACATTCCCGCCTGTCACCACCCGGCAGGCCACGTCCACGGCCTCCACCCCGATCACCTCGAGCACCAGGTTCCCGTCGTCGACGAGCAGCGAATCTCCCGGATGGACGATGCCGGGGAACCCAACATAGGTGGTGGATACCCGCTCGGCCGTTCCCGGCACGTCCTCAGTGGTTATGACGACTCGATCCCCGGTCGTCCAGACGGCGCGTCCGCTGCTAAACGTGCCGAGCCGGATCTTCGGTCCCTGCAGGTCGGCGAGCACGGCGACCGCACGACCGGTTTCGTCTCCAGCCTGACGGACCCATTCGTAGCGCCGGGCGTGCTCGTCGTGATTGCCGTGCGAAAGATTCAATCGGGCCACGTCCATCCCGGACGTAACCAGGTTCCGCACCGACGGCAGATCCGGTGTAGCCGGTCCGAGCGTGCAAATGATCTTCGCCCGCCGGCTCACATACCGATCCTAGCGGTGCGTGGCGCGCTGGTCGTCGTACGCGCAGGCACTTTCACCGACTGATGCGCGCTCATTCGTGCGAAAAGACGTCGTCCCCCGGTCGGACGCGACGCGCGGTTTGCTCGAAGTCCACTGAATGTCCTCAGCTGGAAGGGCGAGGTGAGTCGTCGCGTGTGAGGTGCGCGGCCACGAAGAGGCGTCCGTCGACGCGTACCGGTTGCAGTCGGCCCTTCACGGGGACGATCTTGCCCTCGGAGGTCTCGGCCTCGGGGTAGAGGCCGGGGTCCATCTCCCGGTCACGGGGCTCCACCAGGTACCCGCGGCGGTAAGCTTGGTGTCCCCAGCGCTTGTTGCGCGGAACCAACATTTCTACGAACTCTCCTACGACGTCCTCACCCTCCACCTTGAACAGCTCCTCGGCTGGTTTATTCATCGCGAGCACGACCCCCTGGAAGTCCACTATCACCACCGCTTCGTCGTTCGTTTCGAACTCGGGGACGGCGGCGACCACCTCGTCGGGGATCTCGAGGGAAGGCATCTCTTCGGAGCTCAAGGCTGCATCTCTTTCGTGAGGCATCTTCGAACCTAATCGGTGCGGAAAGGTGCTGCGTGCTCGGCGACAGCGGCCTCGATGGCCAACGGAACCGGCGCGTGCCCGCCTTCGTGGTCGCCGTGAACCAGGCGGCTACGGCTCAGCGAGACGACCCCCCAGAGCAAGGCGGCCAGGGCGATCAGCTCGACCACCAGGTCGACCGGCGCCAGCTGCAGGTGCTCGGAGAAGATGTACACCCCCAGCAAGCTGGCGACCAACGGGTCGACGATCGTGAACCCGGGCTGCGAGGCCGCAAGCGGGCCTGCCTGCAGAGCGTGCGAAGCCAAGAGCATCGAGGTGGCTCCCACCAGCACGAGCACATACGGGGACCACGTCGAGAAGAGTACGCCCGGACCACCGGTATGCGAGCTCAACTCTTTGATCACAGCTGCCACAAAGCCCCACGAGATCCCGGTTGCGACCCCGAGGGTCGCGGCTCGCCGGGCGGGGGAAGGTCGGGTACCTCGGCGAAGTGGGATGAATGCGGCGACCGTGGCAATGACCGCCAGGCCCATCGCGGAGAAACCGGAGAGCCACCAGGACGTGGCTGAAGCGTGCAGGTGACCGCCTGAGGGAGAAGCGGTGAACAGGAAGACTCCCAAGCCCAAAGCCATGGCGGTGGCGGCCACCCAGTCGCTTCGCAGCACCCGGCCCGACCCGATGACCGCCATGTACGAGAACACGAAGAGCAGCTCAGTGGCGAGGATCGGCTGCACCAGAGCCAGGCTTCCGAAGTGCAAGGCCGTGACCTGGAACACGAACCCGAGGATCATGCTTGCGACCCCTACGAGCCAGATCGGCTGGCGCACCAGGTAGAGGAGGAGCTTCAAGCTGAAGGTCCCAGCCCCAGGGGCAGTGGCCGCTCCGAGGCGCTGGCAGACCGATGACGTGGCCGTGCAGAAGCTCGCGGCCAGTGCAAGGACGATCGCCTTGGGCATGAGCCGGTTCCCCTCTCCTGCATCTGGAGCCTTCCCGGGCTCGGCTCTCCCACAGATGCTATTGCCTCTCATGCGAGGCCCGGTCAGTCGGATCTCCTCGTCTGTGGTGTCAACGTCGGTGAAGGTGCCCACGCCGTCAATCCCCGTTTGCAGGTTCAAGTTCGGCGGGTACCCTCTTCGACATGGCGACGGAAAGGCATCTCTGTACTTTGCGACCTGGTCCGCCGAGCGACCACCCACCTCTGTAGTAGATCGGTGAAGAGCCGACCGCTGGCCGAGGCATCTGGAGCGAACAACGGTGTCCGTTCGTCGCGGCATCGCTATGACGCCTCCGCCGACGTTGATGAGTCGAAGGGCGAAGTGGGCCTGGATGTCCTTGGTGTCTCAAAGACGTTCGACACCCGAAAGGGTCGTGTCGCCGCGCTCCGCGACGTCAGCCTTCGGGTCGGTCGTGGCCGATTCGTTTCGCTGATCGGGCCGACGGGGTGCGGGAAGTCGACACTGCTTCGGATCGTCGCCGGTCTCGTCGAAGCCGACGGCGGCACGGTCTCGATCTTCGGCGAGCCCCCCGAAAGAGCAACCGCGGCAAAGCACGTCGGATTCGTGCCGCAGTCGCCTGCCCTGCTTCCCTGGCGAACGGTCCTCGACAACGTGCGGGTGCCGTTCCAGGTGAATCGGAAGGCCGACAGCGTTCTAGGACGTCGGTTCCGTGACCCGGTCGAGGTGCTCGAGTCCTTCGGACTCGGCGACGTCCTGCATAGCCGACCTGACCAGCTCTCGGGAGGGATGCAGCAGAAGGTGGCGATCGCCCGAGCGTTCGTCTTCGATCCCTCCATCCTCCTCATGGACGAACCGTTCTCGGCACTCGACGAGCTCACTCGTGAGCGACAGCGCCACGAGCTTCTCGACATCTGGCAGTCGGACCAAAAGACGGTCCTGTTCGTGACCCACTCGGTTCCCGAGGCCGTCGCGCTCTCCGACGCGGTTGTGGTCATGTCCGCGCAGCCTGGGAGGGTGCGAGCTGTGATCCCCGTGAACCTTCCCAGACCGCGCGGCGAGCTTGTCGAAGCCACAGATGTCTTCCACGACTTGGAACGCCGCGTCCGATCGGAACTGCGAGTTGCCTGGAACGACAACCATGCATAACGACAACCATGCATAACGACAACCATGCATGAGGAGACAGCCACCGAGACGTCCGCCCTCGTGGACGCCACCGATCAGTCGAGCGAGGAGCACAGGCTGGTGGAGGAGGATGTTTCGCGCGGATTGCACTACTGGATCCATCCTCGAGTCTGGCTGCCACCACTGGTTGCCTTCGGTCTCCTCGCCCTCGGATGGCAGCTGTACGCGGTTCACAACCGGTTCATCATTCCCACCGTCCCGCAGATCCTTACGCAGCTCGTCGATCACCCCGGCCTCTTTTGGCGGAATCTGCTCGTGACCCTGCAGGAGGCGGTGGTCGGTGCTTCGATCGGGATGCTCGCGGCGTTCGTTCTTGCGATGGGTATGTGCCAGGTGCGGCTGGTCGAGCGAGCCTTGATGCCGCTAGCCGTCATGATCAACGTGACACCGATCATCGCGATTGCCCCAGTTCTTGTCTTGGCGTTCGGGTTTGGTATGACGCCAAAGTACATAGTGACGGCTGTCATCGTCTTCTTCCCATTCCTGATCAACTCGCTGACCGGTCTCAAATCGTCAGATCCCCAGGCCCACGACGTGTTCACGACGCTTCACGCTTCAAAATGGGAGATCCTGGTACGCCTACGTCTTCCCAGCAGTCTCCCCTTCCTGTTTGCGGCTGCGCGCATCTGCATGCCCCTGTCCGTCGTCGGCGCCGTCGTGGCGGAGTACGTTGCGCCGGGGAAAGCGAGCGGTCTCGGCTCCCTGATCGAGACCGCAATGTCGCTGTCGGACTTGAAGACCGTCTACGCCTCTGTTCTCGTGCTGGCGCTGCTGGGTATCGGTCTCAGCGCGGTGGTGGTAGTCCTTCAGCGCAGACTGCTCGGGTGGCACCAGACGGCGGTCCTGAGGAGGCCGTGAGCCGTGGGGCAGGCGATGACGACTCGGGTGGTTGTTCGGTGCGTCCGGGGATTCGGGACGTGGACGCCGAGTTGTGGCGGATGAGGCCCATGGCGTCGAAAGGGGACCGATGAAGGCCACGGACGGGTTCAATGTCACGAAGAGAGGCGGGGCCCTCGCGGGTCCGGTGCTGATCGTGACGATCCTCGTGGCGGCGTGCGGTGGCGGCGGCTCGCCGACGGCGAGGTCGTCAGGTTCGCTGCTCGACTCGTCGCAGTGCGCGGCGAACCGAGCTGCAGGGACGATGACCTATGTCTCTCCCTTCGGCTTTGACGCGTCGGCGGGAATCATCGACGTCTTCGCAGCCCAAAGGCTGCGCTACTTCAAGGACATGTGCCTGGGCGTCGACGTGGTCACGAGCTCGCAGATGTCGACGGAGCTGGTGGCTTCTGGCAGGGCGACTGTTTCGAGCATCGGAAGCGCCGCCGACGATCTCGGAGAAGTCACCCGAGGAGCGGACGTCGTAGCCGTTGCCACCTACGGCGATACGTCCGACTACGCGATCCTGACCGGGCCGAACATCACGAACCTGAAGCAGCTCGAGGGAAAGACGTTCGGGTACCACTCCACCGTCCCAGTGGCCATTTTGGAGATGTTTCACGCAGCCGGTGTCGACGTGTCGAAGGTCCAGCAGGTGGACACCCAGAACTACGACCCGAACCAACTCGTGCGGGGACAAGAGAGTGCCATACAGGCGTACCAGTCGAACGAGCCGTTGGTGCTTAGCGCGGAGAAGGCGCAGTTCAACGAGTTCATCCCGAGCCAGTTCGGTGTGAAAGGCACTTTCAACGTCCAGATCTTCAACGGTGAGTTCCTGGCGCACCACAGGCAGGCTGTGACGGATTTCATGCGAGCAGAGCTTCACGCCTTTTACTACTGCGCCGCGCACCGGACGGCGTGCATTGACATCGAACAGCATTACGCCCAGGCGGCAGGATCCGAGTACCAGGTCTCGCACGAGAGGGCTGTGTGGAATCTGGAGGCTGCGTTGGCATTGGGCCACACGCTGCCCGGCAAGGGTGTGGGGGTGGAGACCAAAGCCGAGTGGCAGCCCGAGGCAACTGCCCTCGAGCAGTACGGCATCTCCAAGAGCGTGCGCCCGCTCGGCAAATGGGAGGACACCTCGATAGTGGCCTCCCTTTATGACGGCAAGACCCTGATCTGGCCGTGACACCCATCCGGGACGTTGTCAGGGATTCTGTGCCGGGTCGCGACGAACATGTGTCTGTGCGTCCAGCGGTGCTGGGGGACAGCAAAGCGCTTATCGAGCTCTACGCTCAGCTCGCCGAGGACCGCGGCGCGGCTCGCCCTACGCGTGGCGACGACGCGGTGTCGCTCCTTGCCTCGATCTTGCGCCAGGAGAACAGGTGTCTGTTGGTCGCCATGATGGGAAGTACCGTGGCGGGCACAGCGGACATGCTGATCGTCGACAACCTGACCTACGGGGGGCGTCCCTGGGTGATCGTCGAGAACGTGGTCGTCGACCAGAAGCATCGACGACACGGCGTCGGAAGAGCCCTTTTCGGAGAGGTGTTTCGCCGCGCTCGTGAAGCACACTGCTGCAAGGTTCAGCTGCTGTCGCTCAAGCACCGGAAGGACGCGCACGAGTTCTACCGATCACTCGGATTCAAATCACTCGTCGAGGGGTTCCGCCTGTATCTCGATTGAGCGGTTGAACGCCGAGCTCAACGGCCGGATCGCATGATCGCGCCGCACAGCTTGCGTGATGCGTCAGAAGAGCGGAGAGTTGTGCGGTGTCCCGAGCCCGTCATCTGGCGCGCGACTCGGCCCGGCGGCGAAGGACCCGGCACCGGCGGGTCCGTTCGGTCGTGGTCCTGGTCGTTGTCGCGGGCGTGGCCGCCTTTGCCTGGACCATGTTGTCGACGACCGCCTCACCGAAGGTGAGCCGAGGGCCCGCCGCGCAGTCCCGGCGAGCCCTGAAGAGGTCTGGGGTCGGCGGTAGCTCTGCTACGACTGTTTCACCAACCCGGCGTGTCCCCCCGGGACCCCCGAGCGACCAGCGCAGGATGACCCTGGTGGACACCATTGGCGGCGAAATATCTCCCAAGTCCGTCGATGCGTCGGACACGGGCCTTGTGTTCGCCCAGAACATGATGTACCGGCACACCATGACGGTGTACAGCAGTGCCGGCAACCTTGTGAAGACGATTCCAGACACTGTGGACATGAGTCAGTTCGGCGTCTCGGGGCATCCCGGGCTAACGCACGGTGCGCCAGTCGAAGCGGCCTTCACCCCCGACGCGCGCAACGTCTACGTTTCGAACTACTCGATGTACGGGGCTGGGTTCGGGCCCGAGGGAAGCGACACCTGCACCCCGGCCTCGGCGGAGGCCGCCGGCGACACCGACAGCTACGTCTACCGCGTCGATACAGCCGACCTGGTTGTAGACCAAGTGATCAAAGTCGGTCTGGTCCCCAAATTCCTGGCTGTCTCCCCCGACGACCGGTACCTGCTGGTTGCCAATTGGTGCTCCTACGACCTGAGCATCGTGGACATAGCCACGGCCAAAGAGGTCGCGCGCCTTCCCATGGGCGCTTACCCGCGCGGCATCGCCATCTCACCCGACTCGTCCACGGCCTACGTGGTGATAATGGGTGGTGACGAGGTCGTGAAGGTCAATCTGGCGACGCTGGCGAAGGTCGGTGACATAACCGTCGGGTCCAACCCGCGTCACGTGGTGATCGACCCGACAGGTCGGTACCTCTACGTCTCGTTGAACAGCCCGGGCGACGTCGTGAAAGTGGACCTGGCCACCGACTCGGTGGTGGGATCGGTGCACACTGGGGAAGAGTGCCGCTCGCTCGCCATCTCCACCGACGGGCGCTCGCTTTACGTCGTGAACTACCAGTCGAACACCGTGACGAAGCTGCGCTCCTCGGACCTGGCAGTACTGCAGACCGTGTCAACCGGGGTCCATCCCATCGGGATCACCTACGACGCCACCACCGGGGATGTGTGGGTGGCCGTCTATACCGGTCAGATCCTGGTGTTCGCCGATCGCTGAGCTGCGGGCAGGGGGATTACGTGACCAATCTGGACCTTGGGTAGTCATGAACAAGGCGGCGGTATTTTCCTTGGCGGTCCTGACCGCATCCGCGCTTGGAAGTTGTGGAACTACAACGACGAGCTGCGAGCTGCCTTCAACCAGCAGGTTCAGGAGGCTCTGGTGTCCGGTGAGCTTTCGGCGGTGGGCGAGACATACCAGCGCCTGGCCGGCTGAGTCGGGCGCCGGCCGTCTCGCTCTCGGCTCTGAGAGAATCACACCCAGACATGGATGCCGAATCAGACACGCGACACCCTTGGACCACCCTCCGTCAGCGTGCCCGCGCGAATGCCGACCCCATGCTCGGCACACAGAGAGCGATGAGGAAGGTTCCGGAACTTACCGTCTACTTCCGGGTCATCAAAGTGTTGACCACTGCGGTGGGCGAGTCGATCTCGGACTACCTAGTCCACACGATCAATCCCTACGTTGCAGTGACTCTCGGCGGCATCGGCCTGGCAGTTTCGCTCGTATTGCAGTTCTCGGTGCGCCGATATGTGGCATGGATCTACTGGTTGGCCGTTGTCATGGTTGCTGTATTCGGCACGATGGCCGCGGATGTACTTCATATCGAATTTGGCGTCTCTTACCTCGCATCAGCGACGCTCTTTGCGATTGTGCTAGCAGTCGTCTTCGTAGCCTGGTACGCACGCGAGAAGACCCTGTCTATTCACAGCATCTACACTCCTCGTCGCGAGCTGTTCTACTGGACCGCTGTGCTAGCGGCATTTGCGCTCGGCACTGCTACAGGTGACATGACGGCGAGAACGATGCACCTGGGTTACCTTTCTTCGGGTGTGATGTTTGCCCTCGTCTTCGCCGTTCCGGCCCTGGCCTACTGGCGGTTCGGTCTGAACGCGATTCTCGCCTTCTGGTTTGCCTACATAGTGACCCGGCCTCTGGGCGCTTCGTTTGCGGACTGGATGGGCAAGCCGCACGGCGTGGGAGGCCTTGGGTGGGGCGATGGGCCGGTGAGCTTGGTCTTGACGATCCTGATCGTCGGCTTCGTCGGATACCTGCAGGTCAGCCGCGTGGATATCGAGAACAAACTCGCCGTGTCTCCCGCTCGGCAACGAGATCAATCTACGCAAGACGAGCCCTGATCTCAGCCAGCCAGTCTGCCGCCTGCTGTGCCGGCGAATCTTCACATAGCTGTGACAGCGAGTTCACCTACGTAGGTCATCATGGTTCTCGTGCGGGTGCGAGCAGGCCAGTCTTCCTCGTCTCAGCGGGTGCACGAGATGCCCCCTTGCCTACGGATCGCGCTTGTGGCACACGACAACTGCAAGCGCGACCTCTTGGAATGGGCGCGCTTCAACAGGTCTGTGCTGGCGGTTCACTCCCTGTTCGCTACCGGCGCGACCGGCAGGCTCTTGCAGAACGAACTAGGGCTCGACGTAAGCCGCCTGCAGAGTGGTCCCCTGGGCGGCGATCTTCAGATCGGTGCGATGATCACAGGGAGCGCGATCGACATGCTGGTCTTCTTCTGGGATCCTCTTGAGCCGCAGCCGCATGATCCCGATGTGAAGGCCCTGCTGCGGATCGCCGTGGTCTGGAACATTCCCATCGCGTCCAATCGCGCCACCGCTGACTTCATCATCTCGTCTCCCCTGATGAACCAGCGCTACGAACGGGTGATGGCTGACTACGGCGGCGCCGGGGAATGAAGTGCACCCGCGAAGCCGTAATGACGGTGAGCCGGCCTATAGGCGGGGTTCTGTAGCGCCCCGAAGGGCGCCGGTGGCCATCCATCTAAGCGGCCTACCTGGGGACTGCCCTCTGAAGGCGGGCGGGCCACCCATGTCCCACGCTTGGCCTTGCTCCGGGTGGGGTTTACATAGCCGACCGGGTCACCCCGGCCGCTGGTGCGCTCTTGCCGCACCGTTTCACCCTTGCCTGTGCGGGCCGAAGCTCGCCATCGGCGGTCTGCTCTCTGTTGCACGTCCTGCGGGTCGCCCCGTCTGGCCGTTAGCCAGCACCCTGCCCTGTGGAGCCCCGACCTTCCTCGACACAGCGCCCACAAGGGCCCGTGCCGCGACCACCCGGCCGACTCACCGTCACCATCCAGTCTGCCAGGTTCTTTCCCCTTGGTGAGCGCATCAACACCCCTGGGTAGGGTGTCGCCGGTGAGGTTTCCACCGGCGCAAGGCAATGATCGAGGGACCGGCCTGATGGCCCGTCACAGTGAGCGGTTGTCCGACCTGCTACCCGGTGAGCGCGCGGACGCCCTGTCGATTGCCGCGCTCTACGGGCGTGTCCAGGCTGCCATCGGGCGCGAGCTACCACGAGCTCGCCCGTTGTGGGTGCGCGGCGAGATCCAGAGCATCTCGGATCGCACGGGGCACTGTTACATCGACCTGGTCGATCCCGACGGGGCGCGGGACCGGGACACGTCGGTGTTGAAGGTCAACTGCTGGGCGAGGACGTGGGTTTCGCTGAAGGCGGCTCTCGACCGCCAGGGCATCGTCCTTGAGCCCGGAACGGTCGTCACACTCCAGGGCCGCGTCGAGCTCTACACGCCGAAGGGGCAGCTCACATTCATCGCCATAGACGTCGACGTCACAGCACTGCTCGGCCGGCTGGCGGCCCGGCGAGCAGCGCTGCTCAGAGCACTCGAGTCCGAGGGCCTCTTGCAGCAAAACCGCGCCCTACCCGTACCTGCGATTCCACTCCTGGTTGGCCTGGTGGCAAGCCGGGGGACCGAGGGCTACCGAGACTTCACGGGACAGCTCGAAGGCTCGGGTTTTGGTTTCAGGGTTCTGCATGTTCCAGCGCAGGTGCAGGGTGGCGGGGCGCCCAAGCAGATAACCGCCGCCTTGTCCGTACTCTTCGGCTCCGGGTGCGACTTGGCGGTGGTAGTCCGGGGAGGTGGGTCGAAAGGTGATCTGGCAGCCTTCGATACAGAGCTAGTGGCTCGGGCTATCGCGGCGGCTCCGATACCTGTGTGGACGGGGATCGGGCACACCGGCGATCAGTCGGTCGCCGACGTCGTGGCGAACCGGGCGTTCGTCACCCCTACCGAGTGCGGCCAGGAGCTGGTCGCGCGAGTCACCGAGCGGTGGGCCGGAGTGGTCGGAGCGGCTGGTGTGGTGATCCAGCGCGCGGTGGAAGCGATCGAGTACGTCTCACGGCGCGACACGCGGACGCGGACGCGTCTGTGCACTTCTGCGCGCAACCAGCTCGACCGACACGTCGAGCGCCTGCAGGCCCGGTCGTCTCGTCTGGCCACAGCGGGGCCTCGTTGCACGGAGTTGGCGTCGCTCTCGCTGACCCAGCGTTCATCACGCGTCGGGCCTGCTGTGAGGGGACAGCTGCACCGGCAAGGCGATCGGGTCCTGTCGTGGCGACGTCTGCTTGCCGCCTACGACGTCGACCGACAGCTGGAGCGCGGCTACACGATCACACTCGACGAGGACGGGAGCCTCGTGAGGTCAGCGGTGGGCCTTGCACCTGAGACGGTGCTCCTGACGAGGTTCGCCGACGGCACGGTGCGGTCGAAGGTGAGAGACGTGGAGGTCGTGACCAAGTCGCCGACCGAGGCCTTGCCGGGCACCGAGGATTCGCCGGTCACCGATGAACGAAGAACAGGGGAGGGACAATGAGCGTCTCGGACCGAGAGGCGTCTGCGCCGGACGTGGCGGTGAGCGAGCTCACCTACACCGAGGCGAGCGAGGAGCTCGATTCGATCGTCGAGTTCTTCGAACAGCGAGACGTGGACGTCGACCAGCTGGTCGCGCGCCTCGAGCGTGCGACGGCGATCGTCGACGAGCTCGACCGGCGCATCCGCCGCACCCGTGTGCAAGTCGAGGAGCTGGTTCCCCGGCTCGACGCGGTGAACCGGGGAACGAAGCAGCAGCACGACGAGGACCGGGGCGATGGCGACGTTCAGGACGACGACGACCGAGAAGACGAGCAACGGGCCCACGACTTCCAGGAGGACGACCGAGACGACGAGGATCTGGAGGACGAGGCAGTGGCAGAGGGCGGCCTCGAGGAGGAGCTCGAGGTGCGCGACCACGAAGGCGACGCGGCGGCCTCGTCTACCAGCAGGTCAGGGCGCGACTCGCCCGGGGAGCAGTCTCTCTTTTGAGACCTGTCGTTCCAGGAGCGTGCGCGGATCGGCAGAGGTTGTCCTGGTTGCGGTGCTCTAACGTTCGGTGATGGCCCGATTCTCACTGAGCGCCCTCGGCGCCGACCGGCCCGGCATCGTCGCAGGAGTAAGTGGGGCGCTCGTCGACCTCGGCTGCAATCTGGAGGACTCCACCATGACGATCCTGCGGGGTCACTTCGCCATACTCCTGGTGGTGGCGACGCCCCCGCAGGTGGACCGAGAGGCGCTCGAGCGCGCCCTCACCCCTGTCGCCGATGCCTTCGACCTGACGCTCGCTGTTCGGCCCCTGAGCGACGCAGCGGTGCGCGCCGAGGAGGCAGATAGGGCGCAAGCCCCCGGCCCGGGCAGTCAGGCCCAGGCGAGCGTAGAAGCGAGAGAAGCCTGGACGATTGCTGTGCACGGAGCGGACCGTCCTGGCATCGTCCACGCTGTGACCACTGCCCTGGCGCAGGCGCGAGGGAACGTTGTCGACGTGGCCACTCACGTCGTGGGCGAGCCTGACTCTGCGGTCTACGTGATGACCCTGCGGGTCACCCTCCCAGCTGGCAAAGCCGCAGAAGCCGCGGCACGACACGTCGGCGAGGCGGCTTCTGGGCTCGGTGTGCATTGCACCACACACCGTGACGAAGCCGACCTTCTCTGAAGCACTCCGAATGCGGCTTTGATGGCGGTTCGCCCGGTCCTCGTCCTGCCCCATCGGGTTCTGAGCGCGGTCGCCGCACCGGTCGGGCGTGTCGACGACGAGGCGCGTGCGCTCGCTGAGGACCTTCTCGACACGATGCGCGCGTCACCGGCGTGCGTTGGGCTGGCCGCTCCGCAGATCGGTCTGAGCCTGCGCGCCTTCGTGGTGGACGTCACCGGTCACCGCAAGGCGCGCTCGTGCCACGGGCCCTTCGTCTTGTTCGATCCGGCGATAACGGCGAGCGAGGATCCTGAGGTTGCCAGGGAGGGTTGCATGAGCGTCCCCGATCTCACAGGCGATGTGGCGCGAGCGCGGCGCCTAACTGTGGTGGGGACCGGGATCGACGGTGAGCGGCTCACTTTGGAAGTCGACGCCTTCGAGGCTCGGGCGGTTCAGCACGAGTTCGACCATCTCGACGGCCTTCTCTTCCTCGATCGGGTGGCGGGATCGCACGCCCTCTTCGAGCGCAAGGTGTACCGCTGAACCGTCGCCCCGATCGAACCTGGTGCTCAAATGGTGAGCCCAGCAGGTCTGCCACAAGCCCGACACGACACGAAAGGGTCCGCCATGAGTGACACGGTCTACAACTACGTCCCACACCACCGGACGAGGGCGCGAATCACCGGGTAGGCTCCAGGCCCGGTCAAGGTCGACGATCAACGCGCGACAGGCAATGTCTTCGCCCGGTTCAACTCGTGGCTGGGGCTCAAGATCACCCTGATCGTGGGCACGATGGTGTGCGGCTATGTCTTCGCGGCGATCGCGATCGTCAGCCTCCCGTCCGCGATCAAGAGCCACAACCTGACCATCATCGTCGCCTGGGTGTCTTCCAACTTCCTCCAGCTGATCTTGTTGCCAATCATCATCGTCGGGCAGAACATCCAGGCGGCCGCAGCCGACAAGCGTGCCGACGCCACGTACAAGGACGCAGACGCTGTGCTGCACGAGGCCGTACAGATCCAGGACCACCTGTTGGCGCAGGACAAGGTGCTCGGCGCCTTGGTGACCAAGCTCGAGGCCCTTGCGAGCTGACCAGCGGGCGTGACGCGCCGCCATTTCTCCTCTATCGTCGCTCGGTGAGGGGTCGCCCACCACCGCCGCCGGCGCACCGCCACCCTGTCCAAAGATCCATCCGAGAGCCATCGCATGCAAGACGAAGACCGCCTCTACTTTCGCCAGCTGCTCTCCGGCCGCGACTTCGCCGCCGAGGACCCGGTGGCTCGCCAGATGGTGAACTTCTGCTACCTGATCGGCGATCGCCGCAGTGGGGATGCGGTTGTCGTCGACCCCGCGTACGACGTGGCGGGGGTTCTCGGCGTGCTGGAAGCCGACGCGATGCACCTCACAGGAGTGCTCGCCACCCACTTCCATGCCGACCACGTGGGCGGGGACCTGATGGGGTACCCGATCGAGGGAGTGACGAACCTGCTCGAACGTGTGCAGGTGCCCGTGCACGTCCAACGTGAAGAGGCGAGGTGGATGGTGCGCGCCACCGGCCTTTCCGAGGACGAGCTGTCCAAGCACGACAGCGGGGACGTGGTCGAGGTCGGCGAGCTCGAGATCGAGGTGGTGCACACCCCGGGACACACTCCCGGAAGCCAGTGCTTCTCGGTGGC
>Ga0187852_1000437_pt1 | contig 44687 bp, 41 predicted proteins | sample June2016WEW_6_40_FD_134511 | JGI IMG/M metagenome (GOLD analysis project Ga0187852, IMG submission 134511) | Peatland microbial communities from SPRUCE experiment site at the Marcell Experimental Forest, Minnesota, USA - June2016WEW_6_40 | ecosystem: Environmental > Terrestrial > Soil > Wetlands...
CGTCCGCAAGATCCCCACTCCGCCGGCCCTCCCTGCAGCGGCGTGGATCAACCAGCCGAAGGAGGAGGCCGCCGACTCATCAAACCAGTGAACGATCCGTCTCACCAAGGTTGACAGGCGCCGACATGATGGTCGGTGTCGAGGCTGATCTTCAGCGCCGCGAGGCCGGCCTTATGGGCGAGATCGACGTCCTGTCTGAAGGCTACTGGGGTGCGCAGCAACCCCAACGGTCGATCATCCAGGTGAGCAAAGGTGACGACTGCCCGTCATGGAGCCCGCGAAGTCTCGAGCCGACCTCGATCGACAGGGTCGAGAGGGAACTGCGACCCGCTCCACTGTCGGGGCCCTCAAGTGTCGACCGGCTCGTCTTCGACAGCTTCCTCCGGTTGCGGAAGCGATCTCGGGGCGCAGTCGTGGCCCTCAGTGAGCGGATCATGGTGACAAACGTGAGCGCAGCCGAGCTTCTGTTGCCATCCGACCGGCCCCTCCTGTGGGCGCAGGCACAGGCTGTCCTGACTGATGGCTGCAGGCCGACCGGCGAAGTTGTGCTGAGTTGCGGCGTTTCCGTGCTCGCCCGATTCCGGGCTGTCCTTGTAAAGGACTTGATCGTGGGCGCCCTAGTGCAGCTTTCAACACGACCGCGAACTTCCAGCCGGTCCACCTCGCCCGCCCACTCCGGCGTTGACGGATGGAGAAGCCTCACCGACACCGAGCGAGCCATTGCCAAAGCCGTGGCTCGTGGATTGACAAATCGCGAGACTGGACGACGCCTCTTCCTTTCTCCGCATACCGTGGACTCGCACTTGAGACAGATCTTTCGCAAGTTGGGCATCAGGTCGCGAGTCGAGCTCGGGCGTATCGTCGGTGAGCACCACTGCCAGTTGCCCAGCGCGGATCAGAACGTAGCTGTCTTGAATCCCTACGGTTCACTTGAAAGCGAGAGCAACCAGTCGGCATGACGTCGGCCCGCGGCGGAAGGGCTCCGATCCGAAGCGGGACCCACGAGGTCACTCGTCGCTTCGAGCAGCCTGCAAGGTGTTGAAGACCAGGGCGTCGATCCGCCTCATGTGAGTTTCCTTCTCCGGCTCCGAAAGGAAGGATCCCAGAAAGGAGTTTCGGACGAGCTGAACCACCTGGGCTTCGGTGAAGCGGAACTCTTGCGCGACCGCGAGCAAGTTGTCGCCTATGTACCCTCCAAAATAGGCGGGGTCGTCTGAATTGATCGTGACTCGTAGGCCATGGTCGAGAAGGGCTGGCAGATTGTCTTTTCCAAGCGAGGGGAACACGTGAAGTTTCACGTTCGACAACGGGCACACGGTGAGCGTCGTTTGTTCCGCGACCAGGCGCGCGACCAGGCGCTCATCATCGAGGCACCTGACGCCATGATCAATCCGCGCGGCGTGGAGGATTTCCAGGGCCTGCCAGATGTACTCAGGCGAGCCCTCCTCTCCCGCATGGGCCACGGTGCGGAGGCCGAGGTCACGGGCTCGATCGAACACAGCGGCAAACTTGGAGGGGGGGTTGCCGGCTTCGGAGGAGTCGAGTCCAACGGCCGAGATCCACTCGAGATAGGGCGCCGCCGCGTCCAAGGTCGCGAAGGCGTCATCCTCACTAAGGTGGCGAAGGAAGCAAGGTATGAGTCGGGACGTGATTTTGAACCGGGTCTCGTATTCGACCAACGCACGGTGAATACCGCGTATGACGGTCTCAAACGAGATTCCCCGACAGGTGTGCGACTGCGGGTCGAAGAAGACTTCGGCATGGCACACTCCCTGCGCCGCCGCATGCTGGAGGTAGGCGATGGTCAGGTCGTAGAAGTCCTGCTCCTCGACGAGTACTGAGCAGCCGGCATAGTAGATGTCGAGGAATGACTGGAGATTCTTGAAAACATACGCCGACCTGACTTCATCGACAGTCCGATACTTGATCGGAACATGGTTGCGGCTGGCCATTTCCATCATCATTTCAGGCTCCAGCGTGCCCTCGAGATGAATATGGAGCTCGGCTTTCGGAAGTGCCCAGATGAGCTCTTTGTTAGCCACATAAGGTTCGAACATGTCCTCGCCCCTCTAGCTCGATGGATTGGTCGCGAAAGCCGCGTTCATAGTGATAGCGGACCACAGGCGGGGTACTCAGTCCTCAGTAGTGCCTACTGAATTCACGCAGCTAGCCGGTATCGCGCTCCTCGCCCGGCGGCGCCAAGAGCCCCCGAGCGCGCCGCGAGTCTCCTTCAGCTACCGTCGAAGAAGTCGTCGGGCGCGCGAACCATGCCCGGGGAATGAACCCGGTATACCCGAGGAGAGCAGATGGCCGGAGCGCTGTTGACCGATCTCTACGAGCTCAACATGGCGGCGAGCTACTTGCGCCGCGAGATGACGGCACCGGCCACCTTCAGTCTGTTCGTCCGCCGTCTCCCCTCCGAACGGGGCTTCTTGGTCGCCGCCGGGATGGAGGACTGCCTCGAGATCCTCGCGGGCTACTCGTTCGAGGAAAGCGACCTTGTCTATCTCGCCACTTTGGGCTTTGACGACGCGGCGCTGGAGGCCTTCGCCGGCCTGCGCTTTTCCGGTGATGTCCGGGCCGTCGCCGAGGGGCGCATTGTTTTCGCCGACGAGCCGTTGCTCGAGGTGACTGCCCCCATTGCCGAGGCCCAGCTCGTCGAGACGATCCTGCTGAACCAGATCACCTTCCAAACGACGCTTGCGTCCAAGGCGGCTCGGTGCCGGCTGGCCGGTCGCGACCAAGTGGAACTGGTCGAGTTCGGATTTCGTCGCACACAGGGCTTCGAGGCCGGTCTTGCCGCGGCTCGGGTCTCGGCCATGGTCGGCTTCTCCGCCACGAGCAACGTCGAGGCAGCCCGACGCTACCGCCTCGCTCCGGCGGGCACCATGGCCCACAGCTACATCGAGGCATTCGTCACCGAGATTGCGGCCTTCCGGGCCTTTGCCGAGGACCTCCCGGGGCGTACCACGTTTCTGGTCGATACCTATGACACCCTGGAAGGTGTCGACCACGCGATCGAAGTCATCGAAGAGCTCGGACTGCACGAGAGCGTGGGCGTTCGCCTCGACAGCGGTGACCTCGCCGCGCTGGCCCGGGCGACCCGCCGAGTGCTGGACGACGCCGGACATCCCGAAGTTCGCATTTTCGTCTCGGGAGGCCTGGACGAGCATTCCATCGCCGCACTTGTCGAGCAAGGGGCCCCGGTCGACGCAGTCGGCGTCGGGACGCGGCTCGGAGTCTCCGCCGATGCCCCCTTCCTCGACAGCGCCTACAAGCTCGTCTCCTACGACGGCCGTCCTGTGGCGAAGTTCTCGGAAGGCAAAGCGACCTACCCGGGGGCCAAACAGATCTTCCGCGCCCATGGGCTCGTCGACCAACTTGGCCTAGCCGAAGAATCGGCGCCTGAGGGCACCGAGTCGCTACTCGAGGTCGTCATGGCGAAAGGTCAAAGGGTGCGCCCGAGCGATCCCGTGCTGTCGCTAGCTACGGCCCGGACTCGATTCGAGGCCGACCTAGGCGCCCTTCCCGAGCCTGCCCGTCGTCTTCGCGACCCGACGGCACCGAAGCCGGCAATCACAGCGGCAGTGGCCCGGCTGACAGAAGAGGTGCGCCAGCGGGAGCGCTGACGGCAAGGCGCCTCTGCCGATCCGGGCAGGGGCGCGCCGTTGCCAGTGTTCCCCAGCCTGCCTCTACTCGTGCCGAACGCTCACAGCGGGAGGGGAACCAGGAAGCTTCGCCGGAGAGCGGGAAGATGCCCTACAGGGGAAATGTGACGTGTCAGGGTTGGATGATGAGATGGTCCTCGACCTCGGCGATTCCTTTGGCCTGCCATGCCGCGTTCCTTGCGATCCTGTCTTCGGTGAGCGAATGAACGTGACCGGTTAGTACGGCCTTGTTGCCCAAGGTCGTGACGTGGATCTGGCGGGCGTCCAGTGCTGCGTTGCGGGCTAGAGCATTGGTGATGTACCTTTCCACCTCTGAAGCCGGGACACGCGATTTCACAGTGATCCGGTTTGCGACCGACTTGACACCGAGCACGCGCGCGATCGCGCGGCTCGCCTCCTGGCGCTGGTAGTCCCAGCCCACCTCCCCGGTGAGGGTGACGTGGCCGTTCGAGATCGTCGCCTTGATGCGTTGATCTGCGAGAACCGTGTTCCAGGCGAGAATGTGGGCCACGGACTTGGCGATCTCCGCGTCCTCTTTTTCGTGCGAGGCGTGAAGGCGTACCTCTATTTCGTCGGCGACGGCCTTGACGCCATAGACATGCTCTGCGGTCTCGACGGCACGGGTCTTCTCGAAGTAAGAGGGCACGTAGCCCGAGAGCGTCACGGCGCCATCTTCCGCGGAGACCACGATGTGACGGGCATCGAGCTCGTGATTCCAGGCGAGCTCCAGCCGCACGTCGCTCTGTAGCTGGTCATCGGTCATCAGAAAGCTCCTTTCCGTTATTGCCGATGGGCCGGACGGCCATTCGGCGCATTTGTTCCTGTTCACAAACAACCGCGACGGAGGGGGTCAATCCTCCCCGGCGGGTACTTCTCCGCTGATGGCGGTCACGGTGCGATGGCGACTGGCACATCAACCCACGAGTGTGGAGATCATTGCGGCCTTGATCGTCGGGAGCCTGTTGGCGGCTTGTTCGAAGACGATCGATGCTTCCGACTCGAACACCTCGTCGGTGACCTCGAGCGCGTCGATTCCCCACTTTTCGTAGATGCTCTCGCCGATCTCGGTCTCTCGGTCGTGGAGAGCAGGAAGGCAGTGCATGAACTTGACCTCCGGGTTGCCGGTCGCTCTCATGAGCTCGGCGTTCACCTGGTAGGGAAGCAGCTGCTTGATCCGCTCACCCCACAGCTCCTGTGGCTCGCCCATCGAGAGCCAGACGTCTGTGTAGAGGAAGTCCACCGCGCTGACGGCCTTGTGAACGTCGGCCGTGGCCATAACTCCGGCGCCCGAGTCGTTGGCGAGGTGCTTGGCGATGTCCTGCACTTCTGTGGACGACCACAAATCCTCTGGGCCGGCCAAGCGGACGTCGGCTCCGAGGAGGGCACCGGTCACGAGCAGTGAGTTCGCCGTGTTGTTGCGGGCATCGCCGAGGTAGCAGAAGGAGACCTCCTCGAAGGGACGCTTCGAGTGGTCCCGCATGGTCAGGACATCAGCCAGCATCTGGGTCGGGTGCCACTTGTCGGTCAACCCGTTCCAGACCGGGACTCCGGCAAAGCGGGCGAGGGTCTCGACGCTCTCCTGCGCGAATCCCCGGTATTCGATCCCGTCGAACATGCGCCCGAGGACACGGGCCGTGTCCCTGATCGATTCCTTGTGTCCGAGCTGGGATTCCCCTGGGCCAAGATACGTTACGTGGGCCCCCTGGTCGTGGGCGGCGACCTCAAAGGCTGAGCGCGTGCGCGTAGAGGTCTTCTCGAAGATGAGGGCGATGTTGCGTCCGATGAGCTGCGGCACTTCGAATCCCAGGCGCTTGTCGTCGCGCAGCTGCTGGGCGAGATCGATCAGGTAGGTGAACTCCTCCTTCGAGACGTCGATCTCCTTGAGAAGGCTGCGTCCATGAAGGTCGATGGTCACGTCTTGGCTTCCCTTCTCTTAGGCGGGATCGCGTTCGATCGGGCAGACCATGCAGCGTGGGCCACCGCGGCCACGTCCGAGCTCACTGCCCTCGACACTCACGACCTCGATCCCATGCTTTCTGAGCATCGTGTTGGTGGCGACATTGCGGTCGTAGCCGAAGACGACCCCCGGGGACACAGCGAGGTAGTTCGTTCCGTCGTCCCACTGCTCGCGCTCCGCGGCGCGCATGTCCTCGTCTGTGGTCAGTACGGTGACCTCCTCGACGCCGAACACCTCGGCAAGGGTTGCCCACAGGTTGTCGTTGTGCGAGACCTTCAAGCCGCCGCCCTCGCCGGGGGTGATCGTCCACGAGCGCAGGTGCCGGTCGAAGTACGGATAGAGCACGAAGGTCGCTCGATCGACCATCGTCATCGCGGTGTCGAGGTGCATCATCGCGTGCGACTTCGGAAGCTCGACGGCAATGACGGTGTGTGCCTGGCCGGAGGCGAACAGTCGTTGGGTGAGTATCTCGGCACCCATCGGGGAGGTTCGTTCCCCCATTCCGATCATCACCGAGCCGTTTCCGATCACGTGCACGTCACCGCCTTCGACCGACGCCGGAAGGTGGTTGAGGTCGTCGTCTCCGTAATAGGTCGTGAACTTCGCACCGGCGAAAAGTGGGTGGAAGCGGTAGATCGCCCGGCTGTGCAGCGTCTCGCGCTGGCGGGCTGGCTTGGCCATCGGATTGACGGACACGCCGTTGTAGATCCAGCAGGAGTTGTCTCTTTGAAAGAGGTGGTTCGGCAGCGGCGCGAGGAGGAAATCGTCGGCCCGCAACATCTCCCACTTGAGGCTGCTCCTGGCGCCGATCGGGTGCATGTCGCCCTTGAGCACGCCACCGACGAGATAGCTGGCGAGGGCCTCGCCGTCGAGGTCCTCGAAGAGACGCCGAAGTGGACCGACTAGCGATGGGCCGAGCATCTCCGGAGTGCACAAGCGGTCGAGCACGAAGGCGCGGCCCTCCTTGAGCTCGAGCGTCTCGGCGAGCAGCTCGGCGTAGTAGAGCACGTGCACGCCCTTGTCCCTGAGGGCCTCGGCGAAGGCGTCGTGTTCTTCTTTGGCCTTGGACGCCCACATCACGTCGTCGAAAAGCATCTCGCCGATGTTCTCTGGCGTCAGTCGGGACAACTCCAGTCCCGGGCGGTGAACTATGGCCTGGCGGAGCTGGCCCACCTCCGAGTCGACACGAAATGTCATAGCGGTTCCTCCTCTTGGCTCTTTTTTGTCTCTCGTCGTGTTCCTGCTCACGCCGACCTGGGCGGCTCGGCGACCGGCCCGACCGGGACCTCGGCTGTCGGCTCGTCGGTCGGGTTGTCCACCGGTTCGGCGGCCTCACCGAGACGCTCGCGGCGGGCGTTCAAGAAGGCGTACAAGATCAGGCCCGCCCCGATCACGACCAGGGCCTGGTAGACGACCTGGTAGCCGGAGGCGAAGGTCACCCACATCGAGAACAGGACGCTCACCCCGGCGACCGTCAGGTCGCGTGTCAGCGCCCAGCCCTGTACCCGCCGGCGGCGTGAGACGAGGAAGGTGAGCTGGGCGAGGGCGGACATGAAATAGGGGATGGCGACGGTGACCACGGTGAGGTCGACCAGGTAGGTGAACACCGTCAGCCCCGTGCTCGTGCTGTAGCGCCACAACATGAGCAGCGACGGGAGCACGGTCCCGATCACGATCCCGAACCAGGCCGTGCCGTTGCGATCGGCCCAGGCAAACGGCCGCGGGAACAGGTCGTCCTGGGCGATGGCCCGCGAGGTCTCGGTGACGATGAGGGTCCAGCCGTTCAGGGCCCCGATACCGGACACGACGGCCAGGGCGGAGATGAACTTCCCGGGCCAGGTGCCATGGGGGAACATGGTCCGGAAGGCATTGACGAACGGCGAGCCGTTGTTCAACAGGGCGTGGTGGGGCACGAGGCCCATCACTGCCGCCGACACGAGCACGTACAAGACGGCGCTGGCCGCAGTGCCGTACACCGAAGCGCGCATGACGTTGCGGCGGGGGTTCTTCACCCTCTTGGCGGTGATGGCGGCGGCTTCGACCCCGATGAAGGAGAAGAGGGCCACCCCGGCTGCGATCCCGATGCCGCTGTAGAGGCTCCCGCCCGAGGCGTTAAAGGGCCCGAAGTTGGCGCTGCGGACGAAGAACCACCCGACGACGCCGACGAACAGCAGGGGGAGGAACTTCAACACGACGGTCAGGTTCTGGAACCAGGCCATCTGGCGGACCCCGGCCAGGTTGATGACAGCGGGCACCCAGAGCCCCAAAAGGGCGATGCCCCAGTTCTCCATGCCGCTCGGGTGGGTGATGTTGAACAGGGCGTCGACATAGAACACCCACGACGAGACGATGGCGGCATTGCCGGCCCAGGACTGGATCCAGTAGCACCAGCCGACGGTATAGCCCGCGAAGTCGCCGAACTCATGGCGGGAGTAGGCATAGACCCCACCGTCACTGTTGGGCACCCGCTTTGTGAGCTGGCCGAAGAGCACGCCGAGGAGCATCGCCCCCACGCCGATGACCCCCAGCACGACAAGTGACATGGTGCCGGCGCCGGCCAGCACGGCCGGCATCGTGAACACCCCGGTGCCGATGATGCTGCCGATGACGAGCCCGGTCGCAGAGGTAAGCCCCAGGGCATGAGCCTTCTGCTCGTTACGTGAAGACATGTGGTGGCCGGGAACAGCGGGTTGTTCAGGCACCGGCGGAGCGTCAAGAGCAGACATCGAGTCTCCTTTCGCGAGGTGACGAACCGTGGTCGAAGTTACCCTCCCCCTCCGCCCAGGGGGGCGGGGCGAAGGGGGAGGTGTGGGTGGTGGGGAGGTGGGGGGAGGTTGGCAGCTGTGAGCTGTCGCCCTCCTGGGCCGCAGGCACTATCCGTGCGAGGTCCAGGTCGGCGACGAGCTCCGGGCGGGCGTCGAGCCAATGTGCCCACGCACGCAGATCCTCTTGAGCGGCCGCATGCAACTCCTCGGGGTACTCGAGGCCCCGGACGCAGGCGATGACAGAGATGGCCTTACCGGCCAGGTCGAGGAAATCTGCAATCCAGCGAAGCCGATCGGGCGCCGGGCAAGAAGCAGGATCCGTTGGCAGGGTAGCGTTCACAGCTAAAAGGAGACCACAACGAAGGCCACGGATCCTCAGTAGCCGCTACTGGAATTCCGAGTCGTTACTACTGGACTACTGCCTCGTGTGTATAAGTACTCCTGACTGCCACGGATCGGCCTCGGGGCGCGGGCCCGCATTGGGGCGAGCACCAGCGAAGAGAGCGAGAGGTGACCCGGCGGTGGTCAGCTCAGCCGGGAGAGCTCTTTGCTGCGGCCGACCATGGGCCAAGTCGTCACGCCCGAGGACAGCTGGGCGCCCTTGCACCCGAGAAGGCACCGACGGCCGCGGTCGAGGCGATCAGTACTCCCAACCTCGCAATCCGTATCTGCTACTGAGGACCCGCGGCCTTCGTTGTGGTCGCCTGGAGGAATGCAGAGCGAGTCCTCGCCAACGAGCTTCTCGAGCTCGTCGAGAATGACCCCGACGTGCTGTCGCGAGTTCAGCAAACTGTCCTCGTCCCGCTCGAGTTCGAGCTGATGCGCACCGCAGCCGAGAGGGGGCTTACGGCCTTCGAGCTCGTCCAGTCCACCCGGACGGCCTTGCGCTCGAGCATCTCGTAGCTCGTCGACCACCGGCGCCCTGTTCGTCCACGCCGAGCAGAAAGGTTTGGTCGATCCTGCTCCGAGGCAGATGGGGCCGGCCGTCAGCACTCGCGTGCGGTTCCGGTTGAGGTTGTCGAACCGTCCTAGAGCGTTCGGCGCCGGTATCGGCGGACGGAGACCGGAGCCAGCACGAAAAGGATTCCGAGCGACCACACCACCGCCCAGAAGACCGTGGAGTCGGTCCGACCTGTGCTTACGACGCTCGTGAAGGGCGGGAAGACCAGATCTGGCTTCGGCACTCCCGACATGAGATCGCGCGCCGCGTTGACCACGATCGACACAGGCTGATGCCGGGCGAAGCCCTGCAGCCAACCAGGCATCGTTTGCAAAGGGACGAACGCCGAGGACGCGAAGGTGAGCGGGAACAGCAGGGGGAATGACATCAGCTGTGCCGTCTCGCTGTTCGGGGCCGAGAGCCCGACAAAGGCGAATCCCCAGCTGAGTGCGTAGGCGAACAGCAACAGGAGCAGGATCCCGGCGACGTACTCGGCGACATTGGTCTCGATGCGGTAGCCCACGGCGTATCCCACCGCCGTCATCAGGGCCATCACGAACAGATTGCGGCACAAGTCGGCTGTCGTCCGGCCGGCGAGCACAGCCCAGCGTGACATGGGGAGCGCTTGGAAACGCTCGATGAGGCCCTTGTGCAGGTCTTCGGCGAGCCCGATCGACGTGCTGATCGATCCGAAGGCGACTGTCTGGACGAAGATGCCCGGCATGAGGAACTGCACGTAGTGGTAACCGGGCGTCGGGATCGCACCCCCGAACACGTACCTGAACAACAGGACGAACATGACCGGCTGCACGCTGGCGAAGAAGATCGCTTCGGGCACACGCGTGTAGGCGATGAGATTGCGCTTGGTCATCGTCAGCATGTCGGCGACGGCCCAATAAGCTCGCCCACCCGACGGTGACGAGCCGACAGAATGCTGGGGTACGGGGATCGTTGTCGTCGTCATCAGCTTCGGCCTCTCTTCGGTCTTTGTCGGCGTCCGTCCAGGCTCGGGGAATCCTGCGCTTTCTCTTCCGGTTCCACCTCGGCCCGGTGTCCGGTTAGGGCAAGGAACACGTCGTCGAGACTCGGCTCACGCAGCGCCAGCGTGGTTGGGGCGATGCCCTCTGTCTCGAGAATCCTCAGCGCTTCGGTGACGATGCGAGGGCCGTCGTTCACGTTGACCTCCACCGTGCTGGCAAATACCACGGGCGCCTTCTCAGTCACCGTCTTCAGCGCTTCCCCGGCGCGAAGCGCTGTCGCCTCATCGGCAAGACCCAGGTCGAGAACTGTCGCGCCCATGCTCGCCTTCAAGGTGGCCGGTGTCCCCTCGGCGATCACCTTGCCGTGGTCGATGACGACCAGATGCTCGGCCAGCTTGTCAGCCTCCTCGAGGTACTGAGTCGTGAGGAGCACGGTCGTCCCCTCGGAGGCGAGGCCCTCGATCATGGCCCACACGTCGGCGCGACTCGCCGGGTCCAAGCCTGTCGTCGGTTCGTCGAGAAAAAGCACTCTCGGGTGGGCGACGAGGGAGGCGGCGACGTCCAAGCGCCTGCGCATCCCTCCGGAGTACGTCTTGGTCGGGCGGTCAGCGGCGTCGGTGAGGCCAAACTGCTCGAGAAGCGAGGACGAGCGCACTCTCAGCTGATCCTTGGACATGTGGTTGAGCCGTCCGACCATCCACAGGTTCTCCGCGCCGGTGAGGTTCTCGTCGACTGCTGCCGATTGACCGGCGAGTCCTATCAAGGTACGGACCTCATCGGGCTCGGTCATCACGTCGTGGCCGAGAACCCGAGCATGGCCGCTGTCAGCCCGGAGCACGGTCGTGAGAATGCGCACGACCGTGGTCTTGCCGGCTCCGTTAGGACCGAGCAGCCCGAAGATCGTGCCCGGCTCGATGTCGAAACTGACGCCGTCGAGAGCACGCACGGTGTGACCGAAGGTCTTGCGCAGATCCTCCAGCTGGATGGCGAACGTCATGCAGATCTCCTTGCGGGTGCAACAAGCGGCGGTACCGTGGTGGGATGGCTAAGAAGTTGTATTGTTTGAGTGACAAACATCTTAGTAGCTAAGGTAGATCATGAGCAGTGAAGAGCGCAAGCAGAGTATCGAGGAGGTGGGCAGGGCGCTTCGTGCTTTCCTGTCGGCGTCGGACGCCTTCGACGAGGCGCTGGGAAATGTCCTCGGGCTGAACCCCACCGACGTCCGGTGTGTCGACCTCCTCGACCAGTACGGCACCATGACGGCAGGTGTTCTCGCCGACCTGGCCGGTCTCAGCACCGGCGCGGTGACATTCCTCCTCGACCGCCTCGAGCGCGCCGGTTTCGTGCGCCGGGTCCGGGACACCCAGGACCGCAGGCGCGTGCTCGTCGAGCTCGTCCCGCTCGCCAGGTCACAGGTTTCCGAGCTGCACGTAGGTCTCACCGAGGTATGGCGAGCCTCGGCGCAGCACTTCTCGGTCGCGGATCTCCAGAGCATCATCGCGTTCCTGCGAGAAGGAGCGAAGGTCTACGAGGCGCAGGTTCCGCTCTTGTGCTCGCAGATCACCCGCGGGGCCGGTTCGCGCACCTCCGGCGGCAGGGCGACGATCAGAGCCGCTTTGAAGGCGCAGGCGAAGGCCGAGGCGTTGGAGAAGCTCGAGAAGACCGCCCACAAGCTCCAGGCCAAGGCAGACGAGCTGCACCAAAGAGCCGGCGGAATCTAGCTGGTCCGAGCGATCCCACCGGCTGGCCCGCCCCAGGCCGGCCGGGTGATGCATCCGCAGGGCCGGCACGCGCAAGGACGCCCGAGGACTCAAGAGTTGAGCGGACGGCCGGCGGCGAGGTTGTCCAGCAGGACGATCAGCTCGGTGCGGGAGACTCTTCCGAGCACCTCGCCGAGGATCCTGCCGTTCGGGCTCACAAAGACCGTGGCCGGCAGGTCACCCACGCCGAAGCGGGTCGCCAGGGAGATGCTCGCTGCGCCAGGCGCCTCCGCGACGGGATAGTCCACCCTGGCCCGCCTCGCCATGGCCAAAGCCGCCGAGGTCGACGGGTCATTGATGTCGATCCCGAGGAAATGGATCTTCGCCCGCTCCGCGTCGGCGACCGTGGCGAAAGTTCCGAGCTCCGCCTGGCAGGCCACGCAGGTGGATTGGAACCAATTGATGACCGCCGGACCGCCGCCGAGCACTGCCGAGGTCACCCGCCCCGTGCTCCCGAGACGAGCGAGGTCGAAGTAAGGAGCTTTGGACGGAGACGGGTAGATGACGAGGTTGGCGTATTTCGGCGTCGGGACCGCAAGAGAGACGCTGACCGCGTAGGCGACAAAGCCGGTGCCGGCCAGCAACAACGTGATGAGGCCGGCGACTGTGGCCCCTCTCCGGTGCCGGGCGACGGCGTCGGGCCGACCGTCGGCCGGCGAGACGGCGGCCTTCTCAGCAGGCGACGCCTCGCCTCCGGATGCAGTCTGAAGGCCCATCGGCGCATGGTACTGCCGTGCTCTGCGCCGCCTGCATCCACCGGCATCCGGCCGCATTCGAGAACCAGCCCTCGCTGCCCTTTATTGTGGCGTTGCCGCCATGGATGAGGCGGGCAGCGGCTTCGTGACGAGGAGGCAAGCGGTGAGTGTTCTAGCCGTCGATGTTGGTACGAGCGGCGTTCGTGCGGCGATCGTGCGGCCAGACTCCACCCTCGAGCACGTCTATCAGCGGGAGGTTCTTCCGACCTCGCCCCTGCAAGGCTTCGTGGAGTTCGACGCCGCTGAGATCGCAAAGGCGGTTCTCGAAGTATCGACCGCAGCCCTCGCAGGCAGCCGCAGTGTCGACGCGGTGGGAATCTGCAGCCAGCGGGCCTCGGCCGTCGTGTGGGACCGGGCCACGGGCGAACCGGTCGGGCCCGGGATCGGTTGGCAGGACCTCCGCACCGTCGGTTTCTGCCTGGCACTGCAGGGCCAGGGGATCCGCCTCGCGCCCAACCAGAGCGCGACCAAGCTGGCCGTGCTGCTCGACATCGCGGATCCGAACCGTTCGCGCGACCTGTGCGCCGGGACCGTCGACTCCTGGGTTGCATGGACGCTCTCGCGAGGCGGAGTGCACGTATCGGACAGGACCAACCTCGCGGTCACCGGTCTCCTCGACGGCGACGCCGTTGACTGGGACGACTCGGTCCTCGATGTGCTGCGCATCCCACATCGGGTACTTCCACGCCCGGTGGACTCCATAGGCGTGCTCGGCGAAGCAGCTGCGCTGCCGGGTGCCCCGCCGATCGCCGGGCTGGCCGGCGACCAACAGGCTTCGCTCGTCGGGCAGGGTTGTGTCCGACCCGGACTTGCCAAAGCGACTTTCGGCTCGGGTGCGATGCTCGACCTTTGCGTCGGCGAGAAGCGGCCCTCCTTTCCTCGCCGTGGGCCTGGCGGGACCTTCCCGATCGTGGCCTGGAGCCAGAGCGCACGACTCGTCTGGGGCATCGAGGCCATCATGATGTCGGCCGGGAGTTGTGTGGAGTGGTTGCGAGAAGACCTCGGCCTGATCTCGTCGGCCGCCGAGTCCGACGAGCTGGCGGCTTCGTGTGCGGATTCTGGCGGCGTCTGGTTCGTGCCGGCGCTGCTTGGACTCGGCACCCCGTTTTGGGACTACGGGGCGCGGGGCACCCTGCTCGGGCTCACCCGGGGTTCGGGTAGGCCTGAGGTCGTGCGTGCGGTGCTGGAGGGGATTGCCCACCGGGGCGCCGACCTGCTCGAGGCGGCCGAGACAGACTCGGGCCTTGCGATCGGTGCGCTCCGTATCGATGGCGGCATGAGCGCGAACCGCACCTTCACCCAAGCGCTCGCCAATGCCATTGGCCGTCCCGTGGAGACCTCGGCGGTCACCGATGCGACGACACTCGGTGCTGCCTACCTGGCGGGCGTCGGGGTCGGCACTTGGGCGAACCTCGAGGAGGCGACGGCCGAGCTAGAGCCCAGGGCCGTGATCGAGCCGACGCGCCGCGTCGATCGCGAGCGCTGGTTCGAAGCGCGCGAACGCGCTCTGCGGACGATCCCCGCACTTTCGGACCTCGACTTCTGAAACATGGCTGCCGAGCCAGCGACGAGGTGCGCGACTGCAGCAGCCGGCTCAGTTGAGGGCGGTCTCCGGCGTCTGCCCACCGTCTTTGGGTGCGGCGACGATCCGGGACGGGGCGTGGTTTGTCGGCGCGGCGCCGTTGCCTGCAGCGGTCGTGGCCCGCGGCCCGGCCTCGACGACCGGCGCGGCGGTCACGAGCGCCGCTGCCTCGGCCTCGGCCGAGGCAGCGGGCTTGGGCGCGGCGCGCCTGAGCCTCCTGGGTTCCCTGCGATGTCCGTTTCGCAGACCTGGTCGGAACAAGGTGAAGAGCAACAGGCCGAGCAGGATCGCCGCGAACGGGATGATGGCGTTGGACGCCGGGGCGAACAACGGGTACAAGACGAAGCCCGACAGCGCCGCGGTCCAAGTCCACAAGATCACGACCGTTCGGCGGGGGCCGTGCCCGAGCCGGACCAGCCGGTGGTGCACATGGTCGTTGTCCGGGGTGTCGATCCCGGTGCCCTTGGCCACTCGGCGGACGTAGGCGAAGGCCATGTCCGCGATCGGGACCCCGAGGATGAAGAGGGGGAGAAACAACGGCGCATAGAAGAAGTAGGTCTGCCCGCTCACTCCCTCGGTTCGACCTCCGATCTCCATCGTGGCGGCGGCCATCAGCAGCCCGAGGAACAGCGCACCGGCATCGCCCATGAACACCTTCGCCGGGTTGAAGTTGTGCGGGAGGAAGCCGAGGCAGACCCCGCAGGTGATCACGGCGATGAGCGGTCCGAGATTGGAGGCCTGCAGGGCGCCGAGCTCGACGAGCCTCAGGCCGTAGACGGCGAGCGCACCCGAAGCGATGGCCACGATGCCGGCCGCAAGCCCGTCGAGGCCGTCGATGAGGTTGATCGCGTTCGTGATGCCGATGACCCAAAGGGCCGTGATCAGCGGGGTAAGGTCCGAGGAGAGCACCACGGTCCCGGCGAGAGGGATCTTCAGCCAGAACATGGTGGCCCCGAGGATCACCAGGCACATCGCCGCCAGCACCTGGCCCGCCACCTTCGCCGGAGCGGAGATCTCACGGGCGTCGTCGAGCAGTCCGACGGCGAGGATGACCGCCGCGCCCAGTACCACGCCGAGGGGCTCGGAGGAGCCCTGGAAGATGCCGTGAAGGTTCGAGACGTGGTCGGCGAAGATGATCGCCGCGAGGAAGGCGAGGAACATCGCCAGTCCGCCACCGTATGGGATCGGCAGCTGATGGACGCGGCGCTCGTCCGGTGAGGCGACGAATGACATGCGCGCTGCGAGGCGCCGCAGCGGGAACGTCAGCAGGTAGCTGCACACGGCGGCGATCCCCCCGACGAGGGCATAGTCGCCGATCGGTGGCACTAGGAGATCTTCGCTCAGACCACGACCGGCTGGGTCGTCGTCGTGCTCTTGAGGATGGTGGACAACGGCACGGAGACAGGCGGAGGGGTTACGTGAACGCTCTCCCCCCACTCGCTCACCGCCAGGTTGTCCGTGAACCGGTCCGTCTTCGCGCTCGGCGGCACCACGCCGCTGAACCGGACAGGGAGCGAGGTGTCACCCTTGGTCACCTCGAGGTCGCCGGTTGCGTGCTCGTTGGCCGTGATCCCTTCACCCGTCCAGGCGCCCAAGATCTCGATGAGCTGCCGTCCGCCGCTCACGACATTGCGCGCCCCGGTGATGGGTGGCGAGAGGGCGAGCTCTGACATCACCGAGCCGACTGTCAGCGCGGCAGCAGTGCTCTGGTAGACGGAGTCGGCCGGCACGACCGAGACCCATTGGCCTGCGGCGGCCGCAGATTGGGCCGCGGTGAGATCGATGAGAACCTCGATGGCGGCGGCGGCCCCGCGGAAGTACGCCTCGTGGCCGACCAGCTCGATCACGATCGAAGCCTTGGCTCCTGCGGAGGAGACGACGATGGTCTGGGTTCCCGAGGTCTGGTTGACATCGCCGACGATAGTCGTGGTCAGCCCATCTTCGACTGAGGTGCTGACGTAGTGCAACGAGGACCTGGATCCGCCGTGGCGGAGCGCCGCGTCCATCAATTGGGTGGCGGTCTGGTTGCCGGCCGTGACGGGTGATTCCCGGCGGGTCGATGTGGTCGCCCTGGAGGGGGGCAGGCTCGATGTGGTCGTCGATGTGGTCGTCGAGGTCGTCGTCGTGCTCACTGAGGCGTTGCTGCACCCTGACAGCCCGAGGCCGACGGCGGTGATACCGAGGGCGGCGAGCAGCTTGCGCACGATGAGAGGCTACCTCTGGGGATCAACAAGAGCCCTTTCACGCCAGGCCCCGGTGGCGGGCGATTCGGCCCACAGAGTGGCCCGTCGTTTGGCTCAGCTCAGCCCGGCGGTCCTGCAGATGTGATCGGCGATCGCGAATGAAGCCGTTGCAGCCGGGGAGGGCGCGTTGCGGACATCCAAGACGCCGTTCCTGGTCTCGAGCCAGAAGTCGTCGACCAACGACCCGTCACGCAACATGGCCTGGGCTCTGATGCCGGCCACGGCGGGCTCCAAGTCGCCGGCGGTCAGCTCCGGGACGTAACGGCTTACCGCGGAGGCAAAGCCTCGCCTGCTCATGGCGTGAGAGAGCTCGCGAGCACCCGCACGCCAATTCGCTCCGGCGAAACGGACAAATCCAGGCCAAGTCAGTGTCTCACGAACGTCCTGCCAGTCGAAGGCCCACCTCGCGTAGTTGTCGCGGGAGAGTCCGAGAAAGGCGTTGGGCCCGACGAGGACATCACCGTGCACCGTCCTCGTCAGGTGAATCCCGAGGAAGGGATATTTGGGATCGGGTACCGGGTAGACGAGCCCTCGTACCAGATGCCGAGATGCTTGCCGGAGGCGATAGTACGACCCGCGGAACGGGACGATCCGAGGCTCGGCGTCGCCCCCGGAGCGAACGGCAACCCGGTCCGACTGGAGCCCCGCGCAAACGATCGCGAAGTCGCAGTCGAGGCGTCCTCCGTGGCGCCCCGCCAGTTCCAGACGGACAAGGCCGCCACCCTGGGACACGACAGAGATCACTTCTGTCCCGAGCCAGAGTTCGCCTGAGCTGGCGATCTCCGTCGCGAGGGCGCGGGTGACGGCGGTGAAGTCGACCACGGAAGTGGTGGGGGAGTGGATCGCCCGCAAGCCGGTCACGTGTGGCTCCAGCTCGCGTAAATCCGGGGCCTCCACGAGGCGGAGCCCCGGGACCCCGTTCTCCACACCGCGTTCGAAGAGCGCCTGGAGCCTCGGCAGCTCCGAGTCCTCAACCGCTACGACCACCTTGCCGCAGACCTCGATCGGAATGGCGTGTGCGGAGCAGTAGCTCCTCAGGAGCTTTCCGCCCGAAACACAGAGCTCCGCCTTCAACGAGCCGGGCGAGTAGTACAGCCCGGAGTGGATCACGCCGCTGTTGTGTCCGCTCTGGTGCGTGCCGACGGCGTCCTCACGCTCGATCAGCACCACGCTCGACTTCGGGTCTGCCAGCAGCAGCTGTCGAGCCACGGCCAAGCCGACAATGCCGCCGCCGACGACGGCCAGCCGTCTCATGCGCCCAAGTCTGGGCGCTTCGCGGCGAGCTCTCAAGCACCGGCCCGCGACTCATTACAGTTGGGCCTGGTGAAGTCGAGCCCGGCGCTCTGCTGCACGAGGCTGCGGCGGTGACGAGCACCACCAAGGGGAAAGTCCGATGAAGGCAGATGACGAGGCGGCCAAGGCGTCCCGGATCGACGGGGCGGCCGTCCAGCTCGACTGGCCCGGCGCCGCGCAGGCCGCTCGCGACGCGACCTTCAAGAGACTCGGCTCGTTGGGCCTCGAGGCGGATCCGGAGCCGGCAGATGTCGGCGCCCACACGCCTTCGAGCCTCGGGCTGAGGTCCGTCGATGACGAGCCCGCTGCGCTCGTCTATGACTCGAACCTAGACGCTGACCTGCTCGCGGCTGTTCGGGCCGGCGGCCGGAACGTGAGGCAGCTGACATTTGAAGCTCGCTACCTCGTGCTCGAGATGGAGGTCTCCAGCACTGGGCGCCTGGTGGGCCAAGTCGTGCCACCACAGGCCGCCTTGGTGGAGCTGCGCCACCGGGGTGGCACCACACCCCTCGAGGCCGACGAGCTCGGCTGTTTCCATGTACCGGCCCTGCCGGAGGGTCCTGTGAGCTTCCGGTGCCGTCCGAAGAGGTCCGCCGCTCAGTCGATCGCCACGAGCTGGATCACGCTCTGAGATTCGCCCGGGGTGCTTCCTGAGGGGAGCCGATCTGATGAGAAGACCTTCTGAGAGAGCGTCACTCGACGCTGCTGAACGCGCCCTGGCTGCAGTTGCCAACTACCCCTTGCAAGCCGAGGCCGCCGCGTTGGAGGTGCTCTCGGACCATCATGTCGAGCCGGAAGCCGCCTCGGTTGCCGAGCGTACTGTCGGTCTGGTCGCTCGTGAGACCGGGCGGCTGAGCGCAGCGCGGCGGCGCCTGCTGCGGGCGATCGCCATCGCTGAATCGGGGAACCTGGCTGTTCGCGCGGTCGAGGCGCGCCTGAGCCTGGTTCTCGTGCTGTTGCAAGGTGGCTACCCCGAGGCGGCGCTGGCGGAGCTCGATCGTGCGACCGAGCGGGCGCCCCGGGAGATGCGCGGCCAGGTCCTCGTGCAACGTGCCCTCACTCACATCCGCATGGGTCGCTTCGACCAGGCTCTGGATGACAGTCGGCGCGCCCTTCCGTTGCTCCGACGTGCCGGTGACCACCTGAACGAGGCGCGGCTTCTCTCGAATCGCGGGATCCTCCACGCTTACCGCAACGAGCTCGGCCTTGCGGAGAAGGACCTCGACAAGGCCCTGGGCCTGTACCGAGTGCTCGGAAGTGAGATCGCCGCAGCCCAGGTGTTGCACAATCTCGGGTACGTGTCTGCGCTGAAGGGCGACGTCCCCACCGCTCTGCGACGTTATGACCAAGCGGCGCTCCCTTTCGGCGAGCAAGGGCTGGGTGCCCCAGCGCTGTCGATCGACCGGGCCGAGCTGCTCTTGTCGGCGAGGTTGCTCCCCGAGGCTCGCCAGCAGATCGAGATCGGCGTCAGCGCTCTCGAGGCGGCCGGGAACTCGCTCGATCTGGCCGAGGCCCAGTTGCTGCTGAGCCAGATTGCCCTTGCCCAAAAGGACCTGGTCGTCTCGGGCTGGGCGGCCCGAGCAGCGCGTCGCCGGCTCATACGGCAGGGACGCTCCCGATGGGCAGCACTGGCCCGATTCGTCGAGGCCCAGTCCCGCTGGGCGGCGGGCACGGAGCCGAGGCGCATGGCAGCCGAGGCCGCTCGCCTCGCGGAGGCCCTTCACCACGAAGGATGGACGCTGCCGAGCCTCGAGTGCCGCCTGCTCGGTGCACGTAGCGCGCTGTGGGCAGGCGACACCGTCACGGCGGGGGCACTCGTGGCCGGCATCGCCGGGCGCCTGCGCTCTGGGCCCTCGGCGCAACGGGTCCGGGCCTGGCACGCGGAGGCTTTGGGCCGGCTCGCGGTGGGAAACAGATCCGGAGCCCTGTCGGCGCTCAGGGCCGGCCTCGCCGTCGCGCAGGATCACCGTGCAACGCTCGGGGCGACCGAGCTGCGCGTGCGTACCGCTACGACGGTTTCGGAGCTCGCCGAGCTCGGCTTGGGCCTCGCCTTCGAGTCGAGACGGGCGTGGCAGGTTCTCAGCTGGTCGGAGAGGTGGCGTGCGGGCGCGCTCGGCAGCCCCCGCGCGACCCCACCGAGCGACGAGCGGCTCGCCCGACTCCTCGCCGCGTTGCGCGACACCGTGGCTCGTCTCGAGCGCGCCTCTCCCGAAGGCGCTGACGCACAGGCGCTCGTCGACCAGCAGCGAAGGCTCGAGGCCGCGATCCGCCAGCGCAGCCGCGCCGAGCCAGGAGACTTCGCCAAGGCGCCCCGGCTCCCGGACCCGGCCGAGCTGCGAGAGGCGATTGGAGACCGCCTCCTTGTCGAGTACGTCGAGCACGACGGCCGGCTCCATGCCGTGCTCGGGGACGGGAAAGGGTTCCGCCTTCGCCTTCTCGGCAGCGCGGCGCAGGCCGAGACCGAGCGCGTCACGCTGCAGTTCGCTCTCGGTCGCTTGGCCCTCCGCCGTGGCTCCCAGCCCAGCCTCGAGGCGGCGGCGGCCCTCCTCGAGCGGTCCTGCCACCGCCTGGCAGACCTCCTCATCGAACCGTTGGCCTACGACCTCGACGGCCGTGATCTCATCGTTGTGCCCACAGGCGCTCTCCACGCCCTCGCCTGGGCGTTGCTCCCGTCGCTGCGAGGCAGGACGATCACGGTTTCCCCCTCGGCGTCGCTGTGGTACACCCGCCAGCACGAGGCGGCTCCCGCGCCGCGACTCACAGCAGGCACGGGTGCGGTGCTCGTCGCCGGGCCCAGGGTTGCCCGGGCAGAGGAGGAGATCAGGCGGATCCATGCGGCCTTCTACCCTCGGGCCCGTATCTTGCAGGGACCTGACTCGACAGCCCGGTCGGTCGCACGTGCCTTTGAAGGGCGCCGCCTTGCCCACGTGGCGGCTCATGGGAGCTTTCGCGCCGACAACGCCCAGTTCTCCTCGCTGGACATGGCTGACGGCCCGCTCACCGTCTACGACCTCGAACGCATCAAGCGACCGCCCCGATGGATGGTGCTCTCCGCCTGCGATGCCGGGCGCTCCGCCGTTCATCCCGGCGACGAGCTCATGGGGACGAGCGCGGCTCTCTTGTCACTGGGAACGCGGGCGATCGTGTCGAGCGCGGCGCCGGTGCCCGACGACGGGGTGAGCCCGATCATGATCAATCTCCACGAGGAGCTGGCCAAGGGCCACGGCCTGGCGCGTGCGCTCGCGAGTGCCCAAGCGCGGGCGCTCCCGACCGCGCTCCTGTTCGGTGACCTTGCTTCGGGCGAGCAACCGGCCCGGGAGGCACTGGCAGCAGGCGCCTTCGTTTGCCTAGGCGCCGGCTGAGCTGAGAAAGGAGAGGTGCTTGACGGGCACGAACGCGATCGGCGCCAGGCGATGCGCGACGCCAAGACGATCGTCCGCGACGCACGGGAACGCGTCGCTCGCCGGCAACCGATCGCGGCCGCGCTGGACCCGGGAGGCCACCCCGGCTGAGGGCCGCTTCCAGGTTGTGACACCTGGGAGCTAGGGTGCCCTCGTGGCGGATCAGGAGACCTTCGCTGAAGACACCGCCGGCTTCATGGCGTCGCTGTACACCGCCGCGCTCCGGATGACACGCAATCCGTCGGACGCCCAGGACCTCGTGCAGGAGACCTACCTCAAGGCCTATCGCGGCTATGGCAGCTTCGAAGCGGGGACGAACCTCAAGGCGTGGCTCTACCGCATCTTGACGAACACGTTCATCAACTCCTACCGCTCGCGCGCACGGCGTCCCGAGGAGACCGAGCTCGATGACGTCGAGGAGCTCTACCTCTTCCGGCGCATGGGCAGCCGGGACGACGCCATGGGTCGCAGCGCAGAGGAAGAGGCCCTTGCTTGGGTCACCGACGACGAGGTCAAGGCCGCACTGGAGTCGTTGCCGGAGAACTTCCGCATGACTGTTCTCCTGGCCGATGTGGAGGGCTTTTCCTACAAAGAGATCGCAGAGATCATGGACGTACCGATCGGCACTGTCATGAGCCGGCTCCACCGCGGAAGAAGGGCGCTCGAAAAGGCGTTACATGATTTTGGAGTAGCGCGGGGCCTCGTCGCGGCTCGGTAGGGCTGGTTTATCGGATGGAGCTGGGATGAACGACGAGAAGGACGATACGAACATCGACTGCCGGGAAGTCCTGCACCGGGTGTACCACTTCCTCGACGGCGAGATGACTCCCGAACGTCGTGACGAGATCGCCCGGCACCTCGATCGTTGCGCCCCGTGTCTGCGGGCCTTCGGCTTCGAGACCGAGTTGCGGAGGCTCATCGCCAACCGGTGCCGGGACCAGGTTCCCGAAGAGCTCCGCACCCGTATCGCTGCCGCCATCGACCACGAGCACCGGCAAAGGTCGAAGACCGGCGGGATCGCCAAGGGCGCGGAGCTCTGACCTGCCACCTCGGGGCCGGGCGGCCCTACGATGCTGAGATGAGCCAACCGAGCGAGCCTGTCGCGTGGGACGTGGCCGAGCAGGTCGCCGGGCGGGTGGCGGGGCGGGGCAGCACCCGGATCGACTGGGCGACGCTTCGCACCCTCGTGACAGATTTCCAGGAGGTCACCGCACAAGCCGAGGCGCTCGTGGAGCGATCGACAGGCCTGCGATCCCTGGTCGGGCCGGCCCGGCCGCAGGTAGCGACCCGGGAGGAGTGGATCCACGCCAACATCTCCTCATTCCGGCGTCTGCTCGGTCCCGTGCTCGAACGTGCCGCCAAGAGCGGTCGCAGCCTCCCCGGTCTCCTCGGTCCCGTGGGCAGGGTTGCCGCTGGAGCCGAGATGGGCGTGGTGCTCGGGTGGATGTCGGGCCGGGTGCTCGGGCAGTACGACCTGCTCTTCGCGGAGGGCGACTCGCCGCAGGACGCCGTTTACTACGTGGGGCCAAACATCGTCTCGCTGGAGCGTCGGCACGGGTTCGACCCACGTGAGTTCCGGCTCTGGATCGCGTTGCACGAGCTGACCCACCGCGCCCAGTTCACGGGTGTGTCCTGGCTCCGGGCCTACTTTCTCGACCTGGTGCAACGAAGCGTCGCCATCGCGTCACCCGACCCGCGCCAAGTGCTCGACGCTCTCGGGCGCATGGCTGTCGACATCCGCTCCGGCCGCAACCCGCTTGCCGAGTCCGGGCTCGTGGGGGCGCTCGCGTCGCCTGAGCAGCTGGAGACGTTGCGGTCGATCCAGGGGATGATGAGCCTGCTCGAAGGTCACGGTGACGTGACGATGGACCGTGCCGCCGCAAACTTGATCCCGAGCGCGGCGCGCTTTTCGCAGGTCCTTCGCGCGCGGCGGGAGTCGGCCAGTGGGCTGACGAGGTTGTTTCAGCAGCTGATCGGGCTGGAGGCCAAGCTCCGCCAGTACGCGGACGGGGAGCGGTTCGTGAGGGAGATCGAGCGCACCGGTGGCCCCGAGCTCCTCGCGCTCGCCTGGGAGCGCCCCGAGAACCTTCCGAGCGCAGCGGAGATCAGATCGCCGGACAGGTGGGTGTCACGGGTGCGAGGTCTGGCGCTCGGACCGGGGTGATCCACCCACTGCGGGAACGGGCTTGCCGAGCTGCAGCTCCGCTGATCGGGCGCTGCTCGTTCCCCGAACCGGGATCGCCGCTCGCCTGCGCCGTGTCCGGGGGGGCCGACTCCCTCGCCCTGCTCGTGCTCGCGGTCACCGCCGACTGCGACGTCGTCGCCCATCATGTCGACCACGGTTTGCGCGAGGGCTCCGACCAGGACGTACATGTCGTGAACGAGGTTGCCGCCGCCCTCGCTGTCGAAGTCGTCGTGCACCGGGTCGGCGTCGCCCAAGGGCCAAATCTTGAGGCGCGGGCGCGCTCTGCCCGGCTCGGCGCTCTGCCTGCCGACGCTGCAACGGGTCACACCGCCGACGACCAGGCAGAGACAGTCCTCCTCAACCTGCTCCGCGGCGCTGCCACCGACGGCCTCGCGGCCATGCGCCCCGGACCACGGCATCCGATTCTCCGGCTGCGCCGGGCCGAGACCCACGGTCTGTGCTCCGAGATCGGCCTTCGCCCCGTGGAAGACCCCACAAACAGCGATCCGGCCTACCTGCGCAACCGCGTCCGTCATGAGCTGATCCCCGTGCTCTGCGAGCTCGCAGGCCGCGACGTCGTGCCGGTCCTCGCCCGCCAGGCAGCATTGCTGGCCGACGACGCGACCCTGCTGGGTGAGCTTGCCGCGGCGCTCGACCCCACCGACGCCAAGGCGGTCACAAGAGCACCTGCTCCCCTAGCGCGCCGGGCGCTTCGCGAGTGGTTGCGATGCGGTCATCCGCCTGACCTGGCGACGGTCGAGCGCGTGTTGTCGGTCGCCGCCGGTGCCGCGCTGGCCGCAGACGTCGGTTCGGGGAGGAGCGTCCGGCGATCGCGGGGCAGATTGCGCCTCGAACCGCCCTTCGAGGCTTCGGTCGAACCGCCGCCACAAGCGCCGGGCGAAGAGGGCGATGCCGACGGACACCCGGACACCTTTGGCCCGCCCGGCTAGTGTCGGCTCCGATGGGCGACCTAGTGGATGAACGAGCCGGCAGGGCGGTCCGGAGCCCACATCTTGCACCACCCAGTGACCTGAGCGTGTGGGATGCGGACCCGGATCTGGGCAGGGTCGTGCTCTCCGTCGGGCAGATCGCCGAGCGGGTCGCCGAGCTCGGCGAGGCCATCACGGCGGACTACGCCGATCGACCACCTCTCTTGGTCGGAGTGCTCAAGGGAGCGTTCATCTTCCTGGCCGACCTCGCCCGGAGGATTTCCCTGCCGCTCGAGCTCGACTTCATGGCCGTCTCGTCCTACGGCTCGGCTACGAAGACGAGCGGCGTGGTGCGGATCCTGAAGGACCTCGACATCGATCTCACGGGTCGCCACGTCCTCATAGTCGAGGACATCCTCGACAGCGGGCTCACGCTCTCGTACTTGCGCAACAGCCTGCTGGCCCGAGGACCGGAGAGCCTCGCCGTCTGCTCGCTGCTCGTCAAGCGCAGCGTCGCCCCGCGGCCGGACCTCGAGGTCGCCTACGTCGGCTTTTACATCGAGCCCGAGTTCGTCGTCGGCTACGGCCTCGACGTCGCCGAGCGCTACCGCAACCTTCCCGACATTCGCGTCTACAAGGCCGGGGAGGATCCCGAATGACCTCACCGCCGGCGACGGCGTCGCTGGGCCGGCGGACCTGGTCATGACCGACATGGGCGTCGTACCGCAGCCCAGCGCTCGCCCGCAGGGTCCCGTCGACCGGGAGCGGGTCAGCCTGGCGGTCCGCGAGCTCTTGGCAGCCATCGGCGAGGATCCCGATCGCGAGGGTCTCGTGCGCACACCCGCGCGGATGGCGGCGATGTACGCGGAGCTGTTCGACAAGGCGGGTGAAGATCCGGCGCGGTTCCTGACGGTCACATTCGCCGCCGAGCACGACGAGATGGTCATGATTCGCGACATCCCCTTCGCGTCGTTGTGCGAGCACCATATGGTGCCGTTTCTCGGTAGGGCCCACGTTGCCTACATCCCGAGCAAGGACGGGCGGATCACGGGCCTCTCGAAACTGGCCCGCGTCGTCGATGCCGTCGCCGGCCGCCTCCAGGTCCAAGAGCGCATGACCACCCAGATCGCCGAAGCCATCCAGAAGGCCCTCACCCCGCGAGGCGTGCTCGTGGTGATCGAGGCCGAACACCTGTGCATGTCGATGCGAGGTGTACGCAAGCCCGGGACCGTGACGGTCACTTCGGCCGTGCGTGGGCTGTTCCGCACCGACCCGAGGACTCGGGCAGAAGCCATGGAGCACGTGCGAGGCAGAGGCATCTGAACCTCTACTCTTTGGGGTGTGTTCCCCCTCGTGATGGGCGTGCTGAACGTCACATCCGACTCGTTCTCCGACGGTGGTCTCTACCTGGACTTCGAGGCGGCCGTGCGCCGGGGACGCGAGATGGTGGCCGAAGGGGCTGACGTGGTCGACGTCGGGGGCGAGTCGACGCGACCCGGGGCGAGTGCGATCGCAGCCGACGAGGAGCTCCGCCGTGTCGTACCCGTCATCGAGGTGCTCGCGGGCGAGGTTCGCGTCTCGGTCGACACGAGCAAGGCTTCTGTCGCCCATGCCGCCCTCGCCGCTGGTGCGACTCTTCTGAACGACGTCTCCTCCAGGCTCGCCGCGGTGGCGGCCGAGCACGGCGCCGGCTTCGTCGCCATGCACTGCAAGGGGACGCCCGCGGACATGCAGCGAGACCCGCACTATGACGACGTTGTCCGGGAGGTCGGCGAGTTTCTCGAGCAGCGTGCCGCCGAAGCTCGTGCGGTCGGCGTCGAGGAGCTCTACATCGACCCTGGGATCGGTTTCGGCAAGACGGTCCGTCACAATCTGCAGCTCTTGGCGGCGCTCCCCGAGCTGGTGGCGACCGGGGTCCCTGTGCTCGTGGGGACGAGCCGCAAGAGTTTCATCGGTCATCTCGGCGCGGGCGGGTCTCCCCACGGCCGGGTCGGCGACGTCCCGCCGCTCGGAGCCGACGCCCGCCTCGAAGGCTCCCTGGCCTCCGCCGTGTGGGCGATGGCCTGCGGGGCGGCCCTGGTGCGGGTCCACGATGTCGGCGCGACCGTGCAAGCGGCCCGTCTTTTTCGCGAGACAGCGGCATGAAGGGGCGCTGGGCGGCCGGGATCGTCCCGAGGAACTTCTGCTGGATCATCAAGGACCACTTGGCAGTAAGCGAGCGACCAGGGGGTTACGCGCCCAATCACCGCAAGGTTCGGCGCCAGGAGGAGCTGTTGTGGCTCCGCGCGCAGGGATTCACGAGAGTGGTGTCACTGCTCGGCTCGACCCACAACCTCCACGCCTACGAGGAGCTCGGTCTCGAATGGTCCCGGTTCCCCATGCCGGCGGTTTCGGAGACCCGCAACGTCCTCGCCGAGCTGTACCCGTCGTTGCACGGATGGTTGCGCAACGGCGAGCGCCTGCTGCTCCACCAGGAGGAGCTCGGCGACAGCGTGATGGGCGTGGTCGCGGGCTACCTGCTCTGGAGCGAGATCCTCTCTGACGGGCCGCGCGCCATCACGGCGATGGAACAGCTGCTTCGCCGCCAGATGGGCACCGTCGGAAGGATGATCGTCGCTGCGGTGGACGAGCTACCCCCGGTCGGGAGCCTCGTCTCTGCCGATAACCACCAGGCTGGCGCGGTCGAGCAGACCCCGGGACGGCCGGGGGACGAGGCGGATGAAGCCGAGGAAGCACCGACCGAGCTGGAGGGCGGGGCCCGCGGCGAAGCTGCCGGGGAGCCGCGGGGCGAAGACGGGCAGCCGGAGGGCGCCGCTCCAGTGGATCTCGTGGAGGCGGCAGCAGAGCATGAGGGCGAGAATGCTCGGCTGGTGGCCGAGGCCCCCGGCGAGATTGGCGGATCGGCTGCGCCCGAGGGTCACAGGGCTGGCGGGGCTGAGCCCTTCCTGGTCGTCGAGGGCGAGCAACAGGCCGCGGGCCCGTCATAGATGGCGGACACGATCGAGCTGCGAGGACTGCGGGTGCTCGGGCGCCACGGGGCGCTCGAGGGCGAGCAGGACACCGCGCAGCCCTTCGAAGTCGATCTGGAGGTCGAGGCCGAGCTCGGCGAGGCGGCACGCGAAGACGACCTGGCCCGGACCGTGGACTACTCGCTGGTCGTGGACAGGGCCATGGCGATCGTCGGCCAGCATCGTTACCGCCTGCTCGAGGCGCTCGCCGAGGCGATCGCGACCGAGATTCTCGAGATCCCCGCTGTCCAGGCTGTCACGGTCTCAGTCCGCAAGCTCCGACCTCCGGTCGCCGCGGACATGGCATCGGCAGGAGTGCGCTTACGGCGCGAACGCCTCGGCGGGCCGGCTTGAGCACGGAGGCTTTCCTTGCCCTCGGCTCGAATGTCGGCGATCGCATGGGGTATCTCGAGCTGGCCGTGCGGGGCCTGGCGGATATCGATCCCGACCTTCGGGTCTCACCGGTCTACGAGACGGCGCCGCTTGGCGGACCGGAAGGCCAAGACAGGTTCCTGAACTGCGTCGTGCGGCTCGAGACCGAGCTTGACCCGCGCCAGCTCCTCGAGGTCGCGCGTGGGCTCGAGGAGCTGGCGGGCCGGGTCCGCACCGTCCGCAACGGGCCGCGCACGCTCGACGTCGACATTCTCTTCGTCGACGACGTTCGGGTTTCCGAGCCCGACCTCGTCGTGCCGCACCCGAGGATGTCCGAACGCGGCTTCGTGCTGGCGCCGCTCGAGGATCTCGACCCGTCGCGGGTGCCTCCGGGCTGGCGTGCCAGGCTTACCGAAACGGACCCGGCGTCTTTGGACCTGCGCCCGGTTGGTAGGCTCCGAGCGCACTGAGACACGAACGGCACCTGGTGACAGGGCTGGAACGAAGAGAGCTCACCATGACGACGGTTCGTATCATCGGGCCCGGACGGGCTGGCCGGGCCTTTGCCCTTGCCTTCGCAGCCGTCGGCGTGGAGGTGAAAGAGCTTCTCGGGCGCGCCGACGACGTTTCTTCAGCCGCCGTGGGCGTCGACGTGCTGTTGCTCGCGGTCCCCGACCAGGCAATCTCCGCCGTCGCGGCGGCGGTGCGGCCGGTCAGGTCCACGGTCGTGGCGCATTGCTCGGGGGCCCTCGGCCTCGAGGTGCTGGCGACCCACGAGCGAGTGGCGTCGTTGCACCCTCTCGCGACCCTTCCCGACCCGATCATCGGGGCGGCACGCCTGCGCGCCGGGGGATGTTTCGCCGTGGCCGGGGACCGGAGGGCGACCGAGCTTGTCGAGGCCCTGGGCGGGTGCAGCATCGAGATCCCGGAGCAGGCCCGCGCCCTGTACCACGCCGCCGCCTGCATAGCGTCGAACCACCTGGTGGCGCTCCTCGGCCAGGTTCAACGCGTGGCCGCGTCGGCCGGGCTTCCGCTCGAGGCTTTCCTCCCCCTCGCCCGAGGAGCTCTGGACGACGTCCGGCTTCTCGGGCCGGCCGCGGCCCTCACCGGCCCTGCCGCCCGCGGAGACGTGGCCACCGTCGAGCGGCACCGCCGAGCGCTCGATCCCGCCGAGCTCGACGGCTATGACGCCGGAGTTGCCCTCGCCCGTCGTCTGGCGACCGCAGCAGCGGCGAATCCGAGCGAGCCTGCGCAGCCGGCAACCGAGGAGGTGAGTCGCGGGCGAGCCGTGGCCGGCGCCCTCGCGGCTGCGGGCCGGAACAGCTCGTGGAGCCGCAACAGCTCGTGGAGCCGCAACAGCTCGTGGAGGTAGTCAACACTCGCCACGGGTTTCGCCAGGCGACCTCTCTCGCGCGGGCGACAGGCGCCAGACTCGGGTTCGTTCCCACGATGGGCTCCTTGCACGAGGGGCACCTGTCGCTGTTGCGGGCCGCGGTGTCCGATTGTGACCTGGTGGCGGTGAGCATCTTCGTCAACCCGCTCCAGTTCTCCTCTGTCGAGGATCTGGCCCGGTACCCGTCCGATCTGGAGCAGGACCTCGCACTGGCCCAGGCGACCGGTGCCGGGATCGTTTTCGCTCCTTCGGTGGCCGAGATGTACCCGGGCGGAGCTCCAGAGACGAGAGTCGAGCCCGGGTCGCTCGCCGATCGCCTCGAAGGCGCCTCGCGCCCGGGGCATTTCGCCGGCGTCGCCACGGTGGTCACCAAGCTGCTGTCTCTTGCCGGGCATTGCCGAGCGTATTTCGGCGAGAAGGACTTCCAGCAGCTGGCCGTCGTGCGCAAAGTTGTCGCGGATCTCGATGTCGATGCGGAGACCGTCGCCTGCCCGACGGTGCGCGAGCCCGATGGCCTCGCCTGCTCCAGCCGCAACCGGCGGCTCGAGCCCGACGACCGGCGGGCGGCGACTGTGCTATTCAAGGCGCTCATGGCAGGGCGGGCTTGCGTGGCCGAGGGCGAGAGGGAGCGCGCGCAGGTGGAAGAGACTATGGCCGCTGTGGTCGCCGCCGAGCGGCGGGTCGAATTGGACTATGCAGTGGTGGTGGATCCGGTCACGTTCGAACGCCCCACCCGGCTCGCGGGCGATCTCCGGCTCCTCATAGCTGCGGACGTTGGGCCTGTCCGCCTGATCGACAACCTGGGGGTGCGGGCATGACATCGAGGCCGACCAGCCGGTCCTGGCGCCACAGCCGGCGCATCACGGCGTGAGCCAGCTCCCGCGCCTCGACGTCCTCGTCGTCGGCAGCGGTGTGGCGGGGCTCTCCGCGGCGGTTCGCCTCGCCCAGCTCGGCGCGACCCGTGTGGGCGTTCTCACAAAGGGCGAGCTCGAGCAGTCGACGACGCGCTGGGCACAGGGCGGCATCGCCGCTGTGTTGCCCGGTGACGAGGACTCGACCGACCTCCACCTGGCGGACACGCTTCGCGCCGGAGCCGGCCTGTGCGACCCGGCCGCGGTCCGCGTCCTCGTCGACGAGGGCTCCGAGCGAGTTCACGAGCTGATCGCCCTCGGCGCGGTCTTCGACAGAGTGCCCGGGGGCCGGCTGTCAAGAGCCAGGGAAGGCGGCCATTCCAAGGCGCGCGTGTTGCACGCGGGCGGGACCGCCACAGGCGCCGAGGTGGAGCGGGCGCTCGTGGAGGCAGTGCGCGACAGTGCCGCGGCGATCCTCGAGAACTGGTTCGCCCTCGATCTCGTGATCGAAGGCGAACGGTGCACCGGCGTCGTCGCCCTCGACCCCTCGGGTGACCTGTTGCGGATCGAGGCCTCCCACGTCCTGCTCGCCTGCGGTGGCGCCGGGCAGATGTATTCGGTCACGACAAATCCGACGGAGGCGACCGGCGACGGGATCGCGATGGCGTTGCGCGCCGGAGTTCCTGTCGCAGACGTGGAATTCGTCCAGTTCCATCCGACAGCGCTCCACCATGCCGCCATGCCGCGCCCGCTCATATCCGAAGCGCTCCGCGGCCACGGCGCAGTGTTGCGCGACCACGCCGGCGATCGTTTCGTCGACGAGCTCCTGCCCCGGGACCTCGTGAGCCGGGCGATCGCCGTCAAGATGTCCGAGGAGGGCAGCGATCACGTGTGGCTGGACGCAACGGGGCTCGAGGACTTCGGGCGGAGGTTCCCGACGATAGCGGCGTCCCTGGCGGAGGTCGGGTTCGACCCGGCCCGCGACTGGCTACCGGTCGCCCCGGCTGCGCACTACTTGTCCGGAGGTGTGCTCGTGGATCTCGATGGTGCCACGGCGCTTCCCGGCCTCTGGGCGGCAGGCGAGGTGGCTTGCACCGGAGTTCACGGGGCGAATCGACTCGCCTCGAACTCGCTGCTGGAGGGGATGGTCTTCGGAGCCCGCTGCGTCGACGCGATCTTGTCAGGTCGTGAAGGTCCGGAGCCCACGGGCGCGCTCGCCGGCCTGGAGGAGCAAGCGGCCCGTCCCATGTCGAGTGGCGATCCGGCTGCGCCCATTCCCGTATGGCCGGTCGCAGATTGCCGTTGCGGGCCGGATCACCCTGAGATCTCACCGTGGCGGATCGGCGTCTTCCCCGGTGACGACGCCAGGGCCGAGGCACAGCGCAGCACACTCCAGGGTGCGATGACCAACTGGGCCGGGGTTGTGAGAGATGCCTCCTCACTGGCAAGGGCCTCAGAAGCCGTTGCCTCTGTCGTGGCGGAGCTCGCCGCCAGCGTGGACCGAGCCACCGCCGAGGTGCGGAACCTGACCGATGTCGCCAGAGCCTTGCTCGAGGCGGCGACGGCGCGCGAAGAGACGCGTGGTTCGCAGGCACGCTCGGACTTCCCTGAGACATCACCCGGGTTCCGCTGCCGGCTGTCGCACGGAACACGCCAGCCTCGACCGAGCGCAAGCAGGTCGCAAGCCGGCCCGGCGGTGCCCGAACCGTGACGGCCCCGGGTCTTCGTGACGACGTTCAGCCCCCGATGGCGGCGGTTCGCGAGGCCGTGGCGATCGCGCTCGCCGAGGACCTCCTCCCGATCGGGGACTTGTCCGCGGGGCTGGTGCCGGAGAGCACCCGTGCCCGGGCCGCCTTCGTGGCGCGGGTCGCGGGGGTGCTCGCCGGCACGCGCTGCGCCAAGCAGGCCTGTGTCCAGGTCGACCCCGATCTCGAGGTGACCTGGCTCATGGGCGACGGTGTCGAGATCGGCTCGGGCACGGTGATCGGGCGCGTCGAGGGACGGTTGCGCTCGGTGCTCACGGCCGAGCGGACCGCGCTCAACTTCCTCAGCCATCTCTCCGGTGTCGCGACTGCCGCCCGCCATTACGTCGAGGCCGCCCGCGAGGCCAACCCGTCGACGCGGATCTGGGACACGCGAAAGACGACACCAGGACTGCGCGCGCTCGAGAAAGCGGCCGTGAGGGCGGGCGGCGCGGCCAACCATCGCGGGAGTCTCTCCGAGGGCGTGCTGATCAAGGACAACCATCTGGGCGGGCTCTCCATCTCCGATGCGGTTCGTAAGGCCCTGGAGCGTTGGCCAGGTCGCATGGTCGAGGTCGAGTGCGACAGCATCGACCAGGTGAGAGAGGCCCTCGATGCCGGGGCGACGCTCGTCATGTGCGACAACATGAGCCCGGACGAGGTGCGCGCCTGCGTGCAGCTCGTGCGCGCCCATCCGCGCGGAGCCGCTCGTTCTGTCCTGGTCGAGGCGTCAGGGGGTGTCAACCTCACGAACGTCGCTGCCTACGCCGGTGCCGGGGCCGACGTGATCTCTGTGGGTGCCTTGACCCATTCGGTCCTGGCGCTCGACATCGGGCTCGATCTCGAGGCCGTCACCGCGGCCGGATGAGCCGCCGTCGTCGGCTAAGCGAGCTCGCCAGCCGGCGAGGCAGTCTGAGTCAGGCGGATCCGGCGGTACTGGAGGATGGCGACGCGGATGAGGACCTGGGCGAAGGCCATGAGGACGAAGGCCGTCGCATAGGCGTCGGCAGCCGTGATCGAGTGGTGAACGGAGAAACTGATCAGCGACGCCTGACCCGCGCTCGTGTGGGCCCAGATGTCGAACACCATTCTGATCCCCATGCCGAGCACCCACGCGCTGGCTGCCAGCACGCCCGCCTTGCACACGACCGCGCGCCCCGGGTCGCTCCAGACCTTGGTCGTCAGGCCGCTCACCAGACCGAAGCCAGCTCCGACCAGGACCAAGACGACGTCCATGAGAAGGTCGTTGCCCGCTGTCGGAAAGCCTTTCAGATACTGACTTCCTGCGAAGGCGAGCAGCACGGCCGGCAGCAGCACAGAGCGAGAGGTGAGCGCCCTCGGCCTGACCTGCCGGAGGACGAGTGCCACGAGGAGAATGTCGATGACGTAGTCACTCAGGCTCACAGGTCCCCCCTCCCGGAAAGAACCTTACCCTCGGGAGGGGGCGCAATCGACGCCGTCCCGAGCGGCGTCCATGACGAGGGGATGGATCCCGGCCCCGTCCGATCCTCGCGAGCTGGCCTGTCAGCAGGTCGTCAGCGGGGCCTGTGACTCGTCGCCGGCGCTCACTGCCTCCTGCTGGGTCGAGGTGGGCTCGCTGCAGCAGAACCACGGCTCGCTGAGCCTGGGTCTCGGCCCGCTCGGCCCCATCGACGCGACCCCGCGACGCGGTCCGGAGATGGTGGAGCTCTCGGTGCGGCCCGGTCCGCTCGCCCGGACACGGTCCTGCACTTCGGCGAAGATCTCCCCGGCTCCGAGCACCCTTGCTCCAATGCCTGACGACTCGACGAGTGCCGCCAGCTCTGCCTGGAGGTGGTCGAGCCCGGCCTCTGCGGCGGTCCAGGCCCAGCTGAGCCGGGCGGGGTCGTAGTGCTCGAGCCGGGCCTTCACCTCCGGGGCCGAGAGGAGCAGGGAGCCCTCGGGGAGCAGGAGCCGGATCGTGTACTGAACCGCGTCGACGTTGTCCACGAGGTCGTGGGCGACGATGAAATCGAGCATGCCGACAAGCTCGGCCGTCTTCGTCCAAGGTGTGAAAGGCAGCCAAGAGGGGCGGACCTCGATCCCGTGGCGTCGCAGCAGGATCACAGCAGCGCTCTCGTCCGCGGCCGTGTGACCCTTGTCCAAGATGCGCAGGGTCTCGTCGTCCACTGATTCGAAAGCCGACACGACGAACAGGCACCCAGCCTTGGCCATGGCGGCCCACAGGTCCTCGTGGGCGAGGATGTGCTCGACCTTGGTGGTGCAGTCGAAACTCAGATCCGGGAAGCTCGAGTGGACGGCCTGGGCGACACGCACGGCGTGCTTGGGACCGTTCAAGAAGTCAGGGTCGGCGAAGGTCACGTGCCTTGCGCCCATGGCAACGAGCTGGGAAACGTCGGCGACGACGAGGTCTTCGGGCACGACGCGAAGGCGCCCGTTGTAGACGACCGGCACTGGGCAGTGCCGGCAACGGTGCGAGCAGCCGTGACTCGCCTCTACTGCAGCCGCGAGCCGTTCCTCGTCGCCGAGGACGAGCCGGGCGTAGCTCTTCAGCGGGGGCAACAGATCTCGTGCCGGAGTGGCAAAGCCGCTGCGGCCGAGATGTACCACCACCTCGGTGCCGCCACCTGACGCGCCAGCGCTACGGGTCTGGTTCGCCCACACGAGCAGGGCCGGCTCGTACTCGCCGGCGATCACCAGGTCCGCAATGGCGGCCGTCCTCGTGTCCTGGCTCATGGCCGCGTACAGCCCGTAAAAGCAGATCGGGAGCTCAGGGCGCTGGGCACGTACCGAAGTCGCGAGGGCGGCAGCCATCCGCATCGCCGTGTGCATGGGCACGGAGAACGCTACGCGGTCCGCCCATTCCACGAGGGCACGGTCCCAGGGCTCGACCGACACGTCGACCGCACGCACGTCGTGGCCTCCGGACCGCAGCGCCGCAGCCGGGGAGGCGACGTGCACGGGTTGGTGCCCGAGCTCATAGGTCGAGACAAGCAGGATGCGCACGCTGGCACGCTATAGCGAGGCTGCCGGTGCCCGGTCCAGGGCGGCTTTGCCGGACGAGAGCCTTAACATGGGTCACTCACACCCTTCCCTGAGGACATCTGATGAGCGACAGCGGCAACAGCGGTAGCGACGGCGTCCCGATCCTTCGCCTGACGGCGCCGGCCCTGGCCGAGATCCTCGAATTGAGAGCCGGCGAGGCTGCCCCCGAGTCGCTCGCCCTCTGCGTTGAGATAAGTGGCGCACACGACGATGCCTACGCCTACGACATGTACTTCCAGGCCACTTCCGACGCCGCGCCGGGAGACTGGATCGACCATCTCGACGGTCTCACCCTGATCGTGCCAAGCCAGAGCGTCGACCGCCTGCGGGGCTCGGTGCTCGACCTGAGCCCGGACGAAGACGGGGGCGGCATGGTCATCAGGAACCCGAACCGACCGCCTCCCGCTCGCCAGAGCCCCGCCATGAGCGGCCCGCCTCCGGACCTGAGCGGGGACGTGGCCCAGCGCCTGCTCCAGGTCCTCGAGGAGCAGATCAACCCCGCCATCGCAGCACACGGCGGCCGCGCGGACCTGGTGGCGGTCGAGGAGGACACCGCCTATCTACGCCTGTCAGGTGGGTGCGCCGGCTGCGGCCTGGCGGCGGTGACGCTCAGCCAGGGCATCGAGGTGGCGATCCGCGAGAGCGTGCCCGAGATAGTGAACATCGTGGACGTGACCGACCACGCCTCGGGCACCAACCCCTACTACGAGGCCGCCAAGAAGTAGCCAAGGGGCTGCGGGCGTCCCCGAGTGCGCCGCGTGACCTCAGCTCTCGGCGAAACGCCTCAGGTCCGCGGCCGCGTAGGACTCGGCGACGGCGTCGATCCGGGATGCCGTCTCGACACGACGCACGACCTCGGCCAGGCGGTTTCCAGGAATGGCGCAGGTCATCTCGTCCTCCGGCTGGCCCGTGCGGGCCCGGCTGAGCGCGCAGCCGAGGCTCGCCGCCACCTCGCCTCGCTCCTTGGCGAGGGCAACGACCCGACATTGCGGCTTGCCACCGATCTGCAACCCAGGCACGGCGTCGGCCATGACCATGAGCTGTCCAGCCTTGATCCGGATGAGGACCACATCCGGTGTGCCCGACGTCTCGGCGAGCGGCCCGTAGGTGACCGAGCCGGGCCGCTCGTGAACCGTCGGGATGTCGGGGACCTGTGCCATCGTGACCCAGCCCGAGTCGACGAGCGCGGCGACGTCGGAGTTGCCCGCCACCTCGTCGAGACCGGCAAAGCCGTGCACGAGCGTGCCCACGCTGCAATTGGCGTGGTCGCTCGCGACCGTAGAGAAGGTCCGGTCGATCGCCTTGGTCCAGAACACGCAACCGGCCGGGACCGGCCCCGTCCTCCCGTCGGGAGCCGGGGCTGGCTTCGTTCCCGCGTAGGCCTCCACGCCCTCCGGGACGCCGGCGGCGAAGGTGATGGCGATCGGGGGCGTGGTGAGCCCGAGCATCGTCGTGAGCGCTTGGGAAAGATCGGACCATGTTGGAGAGTCCATGGCGTCAACCTACAGATCTTCTCTCAGTGCTCGCCCACGCCCCTGAACGCGGGCGGGAAGACGACCTGCCCACGGACGGAGGCCGAGTAGTTGCGCAGTCGAAGCACCTGGGAAGCCTCTTTGGGCGCCCACGAGGGAAGGGGGAGGTGAATGCCGTAGGGCGCCGAGTACTCGAAACCCAGACGCCCGTAGAAGACCGGGCTGCCCTCGAGCACGACAACCGGCTCTCCACGATCGTCAGCAAGCGCCGTTACCCGACGGACCAGGGCTGACCCTATGCCCCGGCTCTGGAACTCCGGCGCCACGGCCAAGGGGGCGAGGAGGGCGACTCGAGCCTGAGCGTCGCCGTCGCAGATCGCGGCGTAGCTGATCATCACGTGACCGACGACCTGTCCACCGACGTCGGCGACCAGCGAGAGCTCAGGCAAGAACTCTGGGGAGGCGCGGATGGCCTCCACCAGCATGGGCTCGTCTTCGGACCCGAACGCCGCGAACACGACGGCCGACACCGAGGCGTGATCGGCCCGGGTCTCGGGACGGATCCCGAACCACGCGGGCAGGTGGTACGGAACGGCTGGTCGACCATCAGCACGGGCCATGAGAGACCCATGCTGTCCCGACGAGGGGGCCTCGGTCGAGCTCGACGCCGTTCACTGGTACCACGAACCGGGCGGACCAGTCGTTGCAGGCCGGGCGGGACCTAGGGTTCGGCCGGCGGGCGCTCAGCCCCACCAGAACGAGGCCGCGATCACGACGTAGAGGCCCACCAGGCAGGCTCCTTCGAGCCAGGTCGACTCGCCGTCCAGCACCACGACGGCTGCGATGAGGGTCGTGAGCGCGAGGACGACGGCCAGAAACGGCGACAGGACCAGAGTGAGCTGAGCTCCGCCTATGACCGGAGAGAGAAGCACGAGGGCGGGTATGAGCACAAGAGCTATCTGCGCTGGGCTCTGCAGAATGACAGAGAGGGCGTAGTCACTGCGATTGCGCGCCGCCAGCTGCACGCCGACGACGTTCTCGACGGCGTTGCCGGCGATCGCCACGACGACAAGGCCGGCAAAGGCCTGCGACATATGCATGGCGGAGAGGGCCGGGTTCAGAGCAACGACGAACCAGTCCGAGACGAAGGCGGCCGCGACGCTGGACACGAGCAGGGTCACGACCACGAGCGAGATCGACCAAGCCGGAGTCCGGACACGGGCTGGGTCGTTCGACTGGCCCGGGCCATGGGCGTCGCCCCCTTCCGTCTCGGCCGGATCGGCGCCCTCTGCGGGCGCCTGCCGGCGAACCGACGTGGGAGCCGAGAGCACGAAGACCGCCAGCAACACGGCGGCGGCGATGTCGGAAAGGACGACCTTGTGCTCTCTGACCGCGAGGTCCAGATGTACGCCGAGCGTCGGGACCATGAGGACCGATACGGCGAGCACGAGCAGCACGACGACGAGGCGGACGCTGTCTGCCGAAAAGCGTTGCCTACCGTGTCTCAGGCCCCCGACGATGAAGGCGAGGCCGAGGACCAGCAGCACGTTGGCGAGTATCGAGCCGATGAGCGCGGCCTGGAGGACGCCGACGAGGCCCGCGCGCAGCGCGAAGATCCCGAAGAAGAGCTCGGGAAGGTTGCCGAGCGCGGACTGCACGACGCCGGTCATTCCCGAGCCGAGACGATCCCCGAGACGGTCGACGCTGCGGCCCACGATGGCGGCAAGGACGCCGAGAGCCAGCGCGGACACGATGAACGGCACGACACGGCCCACGTGCGAATAGCGGGTGACGGCCGACCCGGCACTCAAAAGGGCGCCGCCGGCGAGCAGCCGGGCGTCGCCGCGGGAGAGCTTGGATCGCATGGTCGCGGGCTAGCGCCAGACGCCGGCGCCGCCGGTTCGGGTGACTGTCACCACTCCCATGCCACCTTAGGGTGTCTGGCGGCGACAGGTAGCTGAGTGCGATGAATGGCCCCGTGTTGAGGTAGACAGAGACGTCATGCTGCTAGCTATCGATGTGGGGAACACCCAGACGGTGATCGGGCTCTTCACCTCGCCTCCCACGCGGGCAGCGCTCGCGCGAGCTCGCGGCGGCGTCGAGCCCACGATTGCGACCGGGCGCGAGGCCCCACCGGCGCGCAAGCCCGGTGAATTGGCGGATCTGCTTCAGCATTGGCGTCTTGCGACGGTTGCCGAACGCACCGCAGACGAGTACGCCCTTCTCGTGACCGAACTGTTGAGCCTCGTGGGGCTCAGGTTCACCGGTGCCACGGCCGACGACAGCGTCGACGGGATCGTCGTGTCCTCTTCGGTGCCGGAGGTCACATCTGCCGTCAGGGAGATGGCGCGCGTCTGGTTCGACGTCCGCCTCGTCGTCATCGAGCCGGGGATCCGAACGGGCATGCCGATTCTCTACGACAACCCGAAGGACGTCGGTGCCGACCGGGTTGCCAACGCCGTGGGCGCCCTCGACCTGTACGGAGGGCCGGCAATCGTCGTGGACATGGGCACGGCTACCACTTTTGACGCCGTCACCGCGGCCGGCGAGTATGCCGGAGGGGCCATCACCCCCGGGATCGAGATCAGCGTGAACGCCCTTTTCGAGCACGCCGCCGCGCTGCGCCGCGTCGAGCTAGTAGAGCCCCGCAACGTGATCGGCAAGTCGACGGTCGAGTCGATCCAGTCCGGCGTGGTCTATGGCTACACAGGGCTCGTCGATGCGATGTGCCGCCGCATCTCCGCGGAGCTCGGGCCGTCGACGATCATTGCGACCGGCGGTCTGGCCGGCCTGATCACGCCCTTGTCGGAAACGATCCAGCACCATGAGCCGTGGCTCACCCTGCACGGGCTGCGCCTGGTGTTCGACCGCAACGTGGCGCGGGACGAGAGTGAGAGAGAGACGTGAGGGAGATCCCGTACCGTTTCGAGACGACGTCGGGGGCGGGGGACGTCGCCCGTTCCTTTGCCCACCTCGAGCCGGGCGAGGAATCGGGCGTCAACGTGGCCACCGCCGGCCGCCTGATGCGGTCCCGTCCCCAGGGGAAGCTTGCTTTTGCTGAGCTCTGGGACTGGACGGGGAGCATCCAGCTGTTCGCGCTGGCGGAGCTGACGCCGAACTTCGAGGATTTCTGCCGCCTTTCACTTGGTGACTGGATCGGGGTCTCAGGCGAGGTGGTCCGGACTCGCCGGGGCGAGCTCTCGGTCAAGGTGGCTGCCTGGGAGCTGCTCGCACCGGCCCGCCGTGGCTTTGGCGACAAGTGGCACGGCGTCAGCGACCCCGACATCCGCTACCGCCAGCGCGAGCTCGACCTGTGGGCCAACGAGGGGGTGCGCGACATCTTCTTGCTGCGCTCCAGGGTTGTCGCCTCCATCCGGCGCCGTCTCGGTGCTGCCGGTTTCGTGGAGGTCGAGACGCCGGTGCTGCACCCCATCGCCGGCGGCGCGACGGCGCGGCCGTTCGTCACCCACTACAACGCGCTCCACGCGGACGTGTACCTGAGGATCGCCACCGAGCTCTACTTGAAACGGTGCGTTGTCGGTGGGATCGAGCGTGTCTTCGAGATCGGGCGGACGTTCCGCAACGAAGGGCTGTCGCCGCGGCACAACCCGGAGTTCACGATGCTCGAGCTCTACCAGGCCTACGCCGACTACACCGACATGATGGTGATCTTCGAGGACATCGTCGGGGGAACGGCCGAAGAGCTCTTCGGCACGACGGTGATCCCATATCAAGGCCGCGAGGTCGATCTGACCCCGCCGTGGCGCCGCGTCAGTCTTGTCGAGCTCATAGCCGAGCACGCCGGGGTCGAGGTCGACCTGTCGATGGGAGTGGAGAACCTCCAGCGCGTGGCGGCGAGTCTCGGGGTCCCCTTCGAGCCCTGGTACGGCTCGGGCAAGCTCATCTTGGAGATCTACGAGAAGACGACCGAGGCGCTGCTGTGGGGGCCGGTCTTCGTCTGCGACTATCCCCAGGAGGTCTCACCGCTCGCCCGGGCGCACCGCTCCAAGCCGGGCTGGGTCGAGCGTTTCGAGCCCATCATCGCGGGGCGCGAGCTTGGCAATGCCTTCAGCGAGCTCACCGACCCCGATGATCAGCGGGCACGTTTCGAAGACCAGGAGCGCGGGCGGGCCCTCGGTGACGAGGAGGCGATGGCCATCGACTGGGACTACTTACGCGCGCTCGAGCTCGGGCTGCCCCCGACCGGCGGCCTGGGGCTCGGGATCGACCGGCTCGTGATGCTCTACGCCGACGTGGCGAACATCAGGGAGGTGGTGCTCTTCCCGGCTCTGCGACCCGAGGAGAAGGCACCGGAGTCCCAGGCCGGCACGACGGGGCGGGAAGAGGCCGACACCTGAGCCATTGTTCAGCTGGGCCGGCCGGTGGGGTCAGCTGGGGGCGAGAACCGTCGCCGCTGTGTGCTCGAGATCGTCGACGACGTTGTAGCCGAACTCGACGAGCGCCTTGGGGATGACGCCCTCGCCGAGCCGCTCGGCGGCCGCGGCCGCGGCCCTGGCATAGCCACGGGCGATCTCGTGAGCGGCCGAGATGCCCGGCGAGGCGGCGACGAGTGCCCTTGCCTCCTCCCGCTCGGCGTGGTTGAGAGGGTGGCCCAACAGGTCGCGGAGCCTCGGTCCGACGGCAGGGTCGAGGAGGGCGCGCTGGACCGGGAGGGTGTAGATCCCCTCGGCGAGGTCCTGCCCGGGCGGCTTGCCGAGCTCGCTTTCCGTGGCGACGACGTCGAGGACGTCGTCGCGGATTTGAAAGACCATGCCGAAGGCCTCGCCGAAGTCCGACAGATCGTCGATCTGGGTCCGGTCGAGGCCGGCGGTGAGCGCACCGATCCGGCACGCGGTCGACATCAGCGCGGCCGTCTTGTCCGAGATGCCGCTCAGGTAGTCGGTTTCGTTCCTCTCGATCTGGTAGGCGGCCCGCACCTCGGCCACCTGTCCCTGGCAGAGCCGGGCGAGCGTGGCCGCCAGGAGTCCGGCGACCTCGGTGCCGAGTCCCGCCGCGATCTCGGCCGCCCGGGCGAGCAGGAAATCTCCCGCCACGATGGCGACGAGGTTGCCCCAGCGGGCGTTCACGCTCTCGACGCTGCGCCGCCGGGTCGCCTCGTCCATGACGTCGTCGTGGTACAAGGAAGCCAGGTGGACCAGCTCGACCGACACCCCTCCGAGCAGGGTGTCCGTTGTGACCTCGCCACTTCGAAGGTAAGCGGCGGCGATCGTGAGGGAGGGCCGCAGCCGCTTTCCGCCTGCCTGGATGAGGTGGGTCGCGACCTCGTTGAGGAACGGGTCCTCACCGATCACCGAGTTCCGCAGGCACAGTTCGAGCCGAGCGAGATCCTGCTCGCGGATGGGGAGGTCGAAGGGGTCCGGGCTGCTCACCAAGTCCGCCACCTTACGCCAAGGGGCACCGAGCCGGAAGCCTGGCGCCCATCCCATCGATCTCCAGCACTCTAGTCATCCCTTCTCACCAGCTCAATTGAGCTGGCTTGCCCGGCCGATCCCGGTCGAGGCGCCCCGCCAATGTCGGTCCCCATCGGCTCCTACGCGGCCGCTCAGTCTGGCGCAAGCCGATCTGCTAAGGGTTCGGCTGCCGCAGTCCGATGCTAAAGGGGAGAGGCAGCTTCCGTGGCGGCGGGTTTTCGCGCACCGGACCGGTAGACTTCCCGTCAAGGGAAGACCACAAGGGAGTCTGAGTTGTTCGAGCGATTTACCGATCGGGCACGGAGGGTGCTGGTCCTGGCTCAGGAGGAAGCACGCCTCTTGAACCACAGCTTCATCGGTACCGAGCACATCCTGCTCGGCCTCATCCACGAGGGCGAGGGGCTCGCCGCAAAGGCGCTCGAGTCTCTCGGCATCTCGCTTGAGGCCGTTCGCGAGAAAGTCGAGGAGACAATCGGGCCCGCAGGATCGGCCCCGACCGGATCTCCGCCGTTCACGCCGCGGGCCAAGAAGGTGCTCGAACTGTCCCTTCGCGAGGCGCTCCAGCTCGGTCACAACTACATCGGCACCGAGCACATGCTGCTCGGGTTGGTTCGCGAGGGCGAGGGTGTCGCCGCCCAGGTCCTCGTCAGCCTCGGTGCCGATCTGCCCCGGGTGCGCCAGCAGGTCATCCAGCTGCTCTCGGGTTATCAGGGCCGCGAGGGTGCGGCCACCGCGCAGGGCTCACCGAGCTCGGACAGTCCCGCCGGGTCGCCGCTTCTCGACCAGTTCGGCCGGAACCTGACCCAGCTGGCGCGCGAGCACAAGCTCGATCCCGTGATCGGCCGTGATCGGGAGATAGAGCGCGTGATGCAGGTCTTGTCGCGGCGCACAAAGAACAACCCGGTTCTCATCGGCGAGCCGGGTGTCGGCAAGACCGCCATCGTCGAGGGGTTGTCCCAGCAGATCGTTGAGGACGACGTCCCTGAGACGCTGAAGGGCAAGCAGCTCTACACCCTCGACCTAGGGGCACTGGTCGCCGGCAGCCGTTACCGGGGTGACTTCGAGGAGCGTCTCAAGAAGGTCCTCAAGGAGATCCGGACCCGCGGCGACATCATCTTGTTCATCGACGAGCTCCACACCCTCGTTGGTGCCGGCGCGGCCGAAGGTGCGATCGACGCTGCCTCGATCCTCAAGCCAATGCTCGCCCGCGGTGAGCTCCAGACGATCGGCGCGACGACTTTGGACGAGTACCGCAAGCATCTCGAGAAGGATGCCGCGCTCGAGCGGCGGTTCCAGCCGATCAAGGTCGAGGAGCCCTCGTTGGCACACACGATCGAGATCCTGAGAGGCCTTCGCGACCGGTACGAGAAGCACCACCAGGTGACCATCACCGACCAGGCCCTGGTCGCCGCGGCGAACCTCGCCGACCGCTACATCTCGGACCGTTTCCTCCCCGACAAGGCGATCGACCTCATCGACGAGGCGGGTTCGCGTCTGCGGATCCGCCGCATGTCCACGCCCCCCGAGCACCGCAAGATCGACGCGGAGCTGTCCAAGATCCGCCATGAGAAGGACGCCGCCATAGGGCGGCAGAACTTCGAGGAGGCCAAGAAGCTCGCCGACAAGGAGAGCGACGCCCTGGAGCGCAAGGCGGCGCTCAGCGTCTCCTGGCGTGCCGCGGGCGAGGAGCTTTTCGACGTCGTCGACGAGGACGTCATCGCCGAGGTGCTGGCGAACTGGACCGGGATCCCCGTCTACAAGCTCACCGAGGAGGAGACCGCTCGGTTGCTGCGCCTCGAGGAGGAGCTCCACAAGCGGGTCGTGGGCCAGGAGGACGCGATCAACGCGCTGTCGCGGGCGATCCGGCGTACCCGCGCCGGCCTCAAGGACCCCAAGCGGCCGAGCGGCTCGTTCATCTTCCTCGGCCCCACAGGTGTGGGCAAGACCGAGCTCGCCAAGACGCTTGCCGAGCTGCTCTTCGGGGACGAGGACTCCCTCATCCAGCTCGACATGAGCGAGTACATGGAGAAGCACACCGTGAGCCGCCTCGTCGGGTCGCCTCCCGGCTATGTGGGCTATGAGGAAGGTGGCCAGCTCACCGAGGCCGTCCGGCGCAAGCCGTTCGCGGTGGTTCTCTTCGACGAGATCGAAAAGGCGCACCCCGACATCTTCAACACGCTCCTCCAGATCCTCGAGGACGGCCGGCTCACCGACGCCCAGGGGCGCACCGTCGACTTCAAGAACACCGTGCTCATCATGACCTCGAACCTGGGGACATCGGACCTGCGCAAGCTCTCGCTCGGCTTCCAGAAGACGAGCGAGTCGGTCACCTACGAGCGGATGAAGCAGCGCGTCCAGGAGGCGCTGAAGAACCACTTCCGGCCCGAGTTCCTGAACCGCATCGACGAGGTCATCGTGTTCCACGAGCTGACCATGGACGAGGTGGTCGAGATCGTGGAGCTGATGATCCGCCGAGTTCGCGACCAGCTCGAAGGGCAGGGCATCGGCTTGGAGCTCACGCTTGCCGCGAAGAGGTTCATCGCCGCCAGAGGCTACGAGCCCGAGCTCGGCGCGCGGCCATTGCGCCGTGCCATCCAGCAGCTCGTGGAGGACCCGCTCTCGGAGAAGATCCTCTGGAAGGAGTTCCGGGTGGGCGAGACGGTGATCGTCGACGAGGAGGACGGTGCGCTCGTCTTCCGCGCCATCGAGGGTTTCGAGCCCCCGACAGTCGAATTCGCAGGGGCTGGCGCCGACTCCTGAGCAACTCGGCGCCGGGCTGGGCGCCGGGCCGTCTCATCCCCCACGAGTCCCGAGTCCCTCTGTGTCCACAAACCCTGAGACATCTTCACCATCCACCATCTGAGCAATGAGGGCGGGGAAGGTGTCGAGCAATGACGCACAACCTGGAACCAGGAGACGGCCCGGCCGGTCCCGA
>Ga0187852_1000439_pt1 | contig 44484 bp, 36 predicted proteins | sample June2016WEW_6_40_FD_134511 | JGI IMG/M metagenome (GOLD analysis project Ga0187852, IMG submission 134511) | Peatland microbial communities from SPRUCE experiment site at the Marcell Experimental Forest, Minnesota, USA - June2016WEW_6_40 | ecosystem: Environmental > Terrestrial > Soil > Wetlands...
GAGGAAAGAGCGGAGCTCGTCGACTGCGTCGGCACCGGCGGCGGCGGGCCGCAAACCTTCAACATCTCCTGCGGTGCCGCGCTGGTGGCCGCGGCTGCCGGCGCTAAAGTGGCCAAGCACGGCAATCGCGCCGTCACCTCGCGCTGCGGCGCGGCAGACGTGCTCGAAGCCCTCGGCGTGCCCATCGAGCTCGAGCCTGCGCTGGCCGTCGAATGCCTGCGCGAAACCGGCTTCGTCTTTCTCTACGCGCCGCTCTATCACCCGGCCATGAAGGCGCTCGGCCCCCTGCGCCGCGCTCTCGGCTTTCGCACCATCTTCAACCTCGTCGGTCCGCTCACTAACCCGGCCCACGCACGCAATCAGGTCATCGGCGTCCTCGCTCCCAGCCGCGTTCTCCTCGTTGGCCGCACGCTGGTCGCGCTCGGCGCCAAGCGCGCCTTCGTCGTCCACGGGACCGATGGCATCGACGAGCTCACCACCACGGGCGAGTCCGTCGTCGCGCGCGTCGAAGAGAATGCAGAGGGCAAGACAGACGTTCCCTCCAGCGACAAAGACCCGTCGCTGGGGACCCCGACGCTGAAAGCCGCGCGCATCACGCCGGAGATGGCCGGCCTGGAGCGCACCACGCTTGATCACTTTATCGGCGGCGACATTGAGACCAACAAGGCGCTGCTCTACGACGTCCTTACCGGCGTTCCCGGCGCGCGGCGCGAGATCGTGCTGCTCAACGCCGCAGCCGTGCTCGTAGCCGCTGGCCTGGCCCAGGACCTTAAGCAGGGCGTAGCCATGGCCGCCGAATCCATCGACTCCGGCCAGGCCGCCGCCATACTTGAAAAACTCCGCCGCTTCGGCGCAAAGCACGCAGCAAAATAGGACTGCGACCTGGTTTTGCGGCCAGGGTGGAGTAACGCATCACATCAACCCCGACCGCCGCACCAGCCGCTGCGAGAGCATCCACGCGCCCCAGGAAACCGCGAGCGCCAGCGCCACCCATCCGGCCTCTTCTAGTTGCGTCAGCACCGCGGCCGGAATCGGCGGCGGATTCTGGGCAAACTCCTGCATCGCTGGCCCGACAAATCGCACCGTCTGCCACGCCCCCCAGCCGATTACGCCCGCAGCCAGCACCAGCCCCGGCGCCACGCGCTTCCACGGGAAGGGAATCGGCGCGGGCACAGCGGCCTCTTCGCGCACGCGCTCCATGGCTGCGGCCACAAAGCCGGACGAGGGCACAAGCTCCTCCTCAGCCGCCAGAATGCAGTCGATCGCGGCCAGATGCGATTCGGGGTGCAATTCGGGGCGCAATTCAGCCCGGCCTTCGGGATTCGCCTCATGATCCGTCGTGTGCTTCATTGCAGTGTCTCCTTACCGGTGCGCAGCACCGCGCTCGCTCCCGCCGCGCCCGTCTCGTTCAAGTGCGGAAATCGCTTGCGCAGCAGGGCGCGCCCGCGGGCCAGCCGCGCCTTTAGGGTTCCCTCAGGCAGCCCCAAAGTACGCGCCGCCGCGCCCACATCCATCTCATGAAAGTAGTAGAGGACCACCGGCTCGCGGTAGCGCATGGGCAAGGCCAGCACCGCCCGCCGCAGTGCTTCGCACCGTCTTTGTTCCACAATTGCCTCGTATTGATGGGCTGCGCCGGCCGGTTCCGCAATCTCCTCAAGCGGCACAACCACCGTGGGAAATCGCTTCAGTTCGGAGCGGTACACGTTCGCCGCCAGCGCAAACAGCCAGGTGGAAAAGCTCGACTCGCGCCGCCATTGGGCCAACCCGCGCCACGCGCGCACAAAGGCCTCCTGCGCCATCTCCTCGGCCCGGGAGCGGTCGCGGCAGTAGCGCCACGCCATATTCACCAGCGGTCCCTGCCAGCGCCGCACAATGCCCTCGAACGCCTCCGTCTCCCCGGCCAGAACGCGGTCGGCGTCGGCCAGATCTTCTTCGGCGCTGATCGCGGGATTCAAGCTGAGAAGCGCTCCTCTGCAACCGGTGAGACCATTCCGGGTCTGTTCCGGTTGCATTTTCTCGCAGTTTGCGTCGTTTTTGAAATTATGCAACCGGATTCACAGGCCTGCTGTCCTACCAATCGCATGGGGAAGACTCCCCGGCAAGGAGGAAGAAATGTTGGGTCCGAATGTTCTTTATGTAGTTCCGATGGCGGGCATCGTGGGGGTGTTCAGCTTTCTTTCAATCGGGGAATGGACCCGAGGACGGCAAAAGGAGCGCGAGGCTTTTTACAAGTCGGAGACCCTGCGGAGGATTACCGAGGCCACGAGCGACGGCGCCAAGGCGGCTATCGATTTGCTACGCGAGGATGAGCGGCTCAAGCGGATCAAATCCCGCGAAGGGCTGAAGATTGGCGGCGTCATCAACGTCGGCTTGGGCATCGGACTGATCGTCTTTCTCCGCGTACTGCTGGGGCCCGGTGGGGTGCCGAGCGGCGGCGCAGGTTCGGCCTATCTTTGCGGGTTAATCCCCGGCTTCATCGGCGTCGCCATGCTCATCTACGTCTACTTCATGGCCGGACCGATCGAGTAGACCTCGGCAGCGAATCGGTACGCGGCGATGGGCCATTCCCAGCGCCGCGCGCGCATCGGACTTCGACCGCCTCCGGCGTTTGACTTGCCGGCCGCAAGCGACGACAATAAGAGAGTTGTCCATTCCTTGTGGGCCTGTGGCGCAGTTTGGGAGCGCGCTTCCATGGCATGGAAGAGGTCGTCGGTTCGATCCCGACCAGGTCCACCATTCATTCCAAAAATTCAGCCCGGACGAACATGCAAAGGCAGAGAGTTTGTGCCAGGGCTTGTGTCATAACCCGCGTTTTGGTGCGTGCGGCAAGGCTCTCCGCGTCGGCTACAACCGGTCTCATCGATGTCCTTACGGCTCACTGGGCAAGTGGGAACCCGCCAACAGGGCGGGTCACAGGCATTCGGCGAGTTGACGCCGCTGATGGATGAGACCGGCTCTGGTCTCTGAGATTTTTCAGGCTTCTCCCACAAATAGCTTGGTGTTTCTCCAGGTTCCGTGTGAATTCCCTTTCGGATCAACAAAACTCTCATGGCGAGCTTGCGCCATCGCGAACAAGCCCGCTGTTCCGATCTATGCTAAACTTCGAGTCGAATCGATCAGCACCCAGCATTGCAGAAGCCGCACGGACCCTATTGTGTCCGGAGGGAAAGCGGAATGGCCAGAAAACTGATCACCATCATAACCCCCTGCTACAACGAAGAACTCAATGTGCAGGAGGTTCATCGGCGCGTGATGGCAGTGGCCGCGGAGTTCCCTGATTATCGATTCCAGCATCTATTCATCGACAATGCATCGAAAGACAGCACGGTTGCAGTACTTCGCCAGATGGCTGCCGAAGATCCCAGCGTCAAAGTGATCGTCAACGCGCGCAACTTTGGCCCCGACCGCTCGGGAATGCATGCGTTCCTGCAGGCTGAGGGAGATGCGGTTGGATCGGTAGCCGCCGACCTCCAGGATCCGCCCGAACTCTTCGCGGAAATGATTCGCGCATGGGAACAAGGCTTTCCCATCGTCGCCGCCATCAAAGACTCGAGCGACGAGAGCGGACTGATGTACCGCCTGCGCACAGCCTACTATCGCCTGGTCGCACACCTCACTAATGTAGAAATCCTGGAGCACTTTACAGGCTTCGGGCTCTACGATCGTTCGGTCGTGGAGCAGATCCGCAACAACTTCCCGGACCCCTACCCTTACTTCCGAGGGATGATTGCGGAGCTTGGACTGCCATGCGCCAAAGTTTTCTACAATCAGAAGCGCCGCGAGCGCGGCTTCACCAAGAACAACTTTTACAGCCTCTACGACCTCGCCATGCTGGGCATTACCAACCTTTCCAAAGTGCCCTTGCGCCTGGTGATCGGGTGCGGCTTCGTCTCCGCCGCAATCAGCTTTTTGCTCGGCGTGGCCTATCTGGTGTACAAACTTGTATTCTGGAGCAGGTTTTCTGTCGGTGTCGCTCCCGTTGTCCTGGGCTTGTTTTTTCTTGGCTCGGTACAGTTGATTGCGCTCGGCATCATCGGTGAATACGTGGGCTCCATCCACACATTTGTGCTGAAACGCCCCCTGGTCACCGAGAAAGAACGCATCAATTTCTGAAGGATCTCGATCTGAGTGAAGCCGCTTTCGCACAAGCCGGTTGAGCAATTCGTGCGATACATCTTAGTTGGCGGATTCAATACTGTTTTCGGCTATAGTGTCTTCGCGCTGCTCACCTGGTCGTTCAGGGGACTGGGTTCTTATAGCTACATGTACGCGGCGGTGCTCGCGAATTTCATTGCCATCACTGCGGCCTTTCTCGGATATAAATGGTTCGTTTTTCGCACCCGCGGGAACTACCTGATTGAATGGATTCGCTGCTTCGGAGTGTACGGCGTCAGTTCGCTCATCGGTTTGGCAGGCCTGCCCATTCTGGTTACGATCCTGCGCCACACTCTGCACAGGCCGGAACTAGCTCCGTACATTGCAGGGGCCCTTTTAATGACAGTGACTGTGCTGTTCAGCTTCTTTGGCCACAAGAATTTTTCGTTCAGGCAGAAACCCGTCGAAGAAGACGCGAAATCAGACTCCGAAACGCCGTCCGCATGAGCAGCGGGCCCGAGGCGCACGAATCTCAATCCAGGCAGAGCGATTGGCTGTCAGCTTAGGCGAGCCTTGACTGTGACCCCGGTGTTCGGTATCAACATCCCCCGACTGCGCCCGACCTCCATATCGACAACGGGAAATTTCCTTGCGAGCAATTCTCGATATTGCTCCGGATAGCGTACATAATGTCCTCGATCGCATGAAGTGATGAATCGTTCAAGCCGCTTCATCCCAGCCACGAAACAGGGATCGCCGGTGATTAGAACTCCATCTCTTCCGAGCAGAGGAAGAACCTCGTCGCAGAGGGTCAGGACCTCCGCGTCGTTGAGGTGGTGTAGCAGCGCGAGGGCGATGACTGCCCTGAACGGCTTGAGACCAAGACCTCGGAGCTGTCCAACCGGCGCCGAATAAAACTCCCCCCGATCACCGTATCGTTTGCGCGCGTATGCAATATATGCTTCGTTATGGTCACAACCGACATACTCAATTTCCCGTGGCATCCAGGCACAATTGGTAGCAGGCCCACAGCCAATTTCTAAGACACGGGCGCGCCCGAGTGGCGCAATATGCTCTGCTATGAATGCACGGCGCGGCTTGTCCGCTCCCACCGCCCTCTGGAAGAGGTTGTAGATCGGCGGAAACTCCAACGCTTTGCGTGGATCCCAGTACGGCAGGCCCTTCGGTGAATCATTGGCAATATCCTTTTTTGATTTGAGAACAACCGGCACCGTGCCCCCTTCGTGCTCACTTGCGACTTTGCCCGCCGAATTAGGCCGCCATTTCCATTTTGCTTCCCCGGCTACGGATCAATATATCCGAGTTGCCCCCGCCAAGCCCGATTTTTGCGCCCGTTTCCGTCCCACTGTCCCGGCCAAATTGGACAGGACCGCCTATAGGACAGAGAGCTACCACTTTCCCTTCCTCAAAGCGATTTCTTTGACATCTCTCCCTTGCCTCCTCCTCCGCCGTCACAACCGGCCCACGGGCGGTAAAATCTGAGAGAATCAGTGGCGAAACAGAAGATTGCGGACCGTATCGTTCAAGGAAGACCACCTTGGCTCATAACTTTACCGTTCAGGATGTGCTGGGAATCCTCAAGGTCCTTCCTTTCTTTTCGCTCATCCTGGTTGCCCCTGGCTACCTCATCGGCTTGGCTTCGAATCTCCTGGACTTCAGGCGAAGGGGCATCTCCGAGCGCCTGCTGCTGGCCCTCGCTATCTCAGCCGCAGTGTCGCCTTATGCGATCAACATTTTATGCCGCTTTTTCTCAGTCGGAATCGTAGCGGCACTTCACCTTTTGCTCGGTGTCGCGTTCGTGGCGAGACTTCTGCTTGAGTGGAGGCGCAGCAAATCCACGCTTCGCACAGGAATGCACTGGACCACCAGGGCAGCGCTCTGTCTGGTTGCTCTCTGGATTGCCGTTTGCCTCCTCTCGCTGCCGGACATGCAGGTGGGGCAGAAGATTTACTCGACTGCGGCGGCTTTCGATTACTCGGTGCGCGGCCCGTTCATCGCTTCGGCGCTTCGCACCGGCGCTCCGCCTGCAAATCCATTTTTCTACCCCGGCCATCCCGTTCCTGCACGCTATTACTACTACTGGAGCGTATTATGCGCAGTTCCGGCATTCCTGTCGCGGGGCAGCGCCCGGGTTACGCTCTACGCGGGTTGTATCTGGAGCGGTCTGCTTCTCGCTGCCATGATTCCAATCTGCCTGAAGCATTTCCTCGAGCACTCTTCCAGATTGCGCATCGCATCTCTCGTTGGGATTGCAATGCTGGCGGTGACGGGTCTGGATTTGATTCCGAATCTCGCGATTATTGCCTTTGGACATCTTCATCCGCCTGCCGACATGGAATGGTGGGATACCGGCCAGATCACATCGTGGCTGGATGCGTTCCTATGGACACCTCATCACATAGCGGCGCTGGTGGCCTGTCTGGCGGCGTATTTGTTTCTCTGGAAGGCCACGTGCAAAGGAGACTCCTCGACGCGGATTTGGTTGATTGCGCTTGCTGCGCTCGGCCTTTCCAGCGCCGCTGGGCTTTCCGTTTACGTCACCTTCGCCTTCGCGGCATTCATCCTCGCATGGATGGCATACCTGCTGATGCGAGGTAAGATTTCCGCCGCGGCTCTCCATGGTGCTGCCGGCGCACTGGCCCTCCTGCTCTCCATCGGTTACATTCGCGATCTTCTTGGCCCTGCAACCAGCGATAGCGGGTCCAGCGGAGCAAGTGGCCATTTTATTGCGTTTGCTCTGCGGCAGCTCCCAACTAAGCTCGATTTTCACAACAGATTTGAGAATTTCTGCGTTTGGGTTCTGCTTACCTCCATCGTTCTTTTTCTTGAATTCGGAGTGTATTTGTTGATCGGCCTGGCGCAGGCCAACCGCGATTGGCGTCGATGGCGGAGCCTTTCAGAGCCGCAGAAGGCTTTGTGGTTGATGGGTGGTTCTTCCCTTTTGATCGTTCTCTTTCTCAGGTCGACCGTGATCGGAGCCAACGATCTCGCCTGGAGAGGCGCCCTGGTCCTCCAGTTTGTCCTTCTTCTTTGGGCCGCCGTCTATCTCGCGAATCGCTTTTCAGCTCCCCGAGAAGCGCCAGCCAGGGGTTGGTCGGACCGGCAGTTTATCAACGCGATTCTCTACGCGCTCCTGGCAATTGGCGGCGCCTCAACTCTCTATCAGTTGGGCATGCTCCGCGTGTATACGCTGTTGAGCGAACGGCATCATTGGACGGACTTTATGCAGTTGGCAAACGGAGACCAGACCTTTGCCCTTCGCAGCGCATACGCCGAGTTAGATCGCGTGACGCCGGCAAACGCGGTTGTGCAATACAACCCGGAGAGCCAGCTGATCACGCCGCTGTTGGTCTATTCCCGCTATCAACTGGCGGCCGGAGATCCTGGCTGCATGGCTCCATTTGGTGGGTCCGTAGCCGAATGCGCGCGTGTGCGGTCCAGCTTGCAGGCTATCTTCGATCCTGATGCTGGCGGCAACTCCTCAAAGGCCGAGGTCGATACGATTTGCCAGTCGTTGCACATCAATGTGCTGCTAGTGAATGCTCTCGATCCCGTATGGAACCGAAAAGATAGCTGGGTTTGGCAAGATGCTCCCATCATCCAGAATGAATTCGTCCGGGCCTACACATGCGGAAGCGTCCCATGATCGGGACGCGCAGGTCGAATCGTATAGCGGGGAACCCTCTAAGCGGGTTCGCGTTGCACAGTGAGATAGAGCGGGTAATGCCCCTGAAACAGGACGATGAGTCGCCCTAGCCAGTTTCCGAAGTTTAGGTACTGCATGAGCCGGATCAGCTTGCCGAGTTGCGATGCTGTACGCTCCATGTGAAACTCAAAAGGCTGCTTGAGCCTGTCCAGGAATATCTCAGCTCCAACCGAAATAAGCTTTGCTGGATACTGTTTGCTCACCTGTTTGACGGCTCGCCTGCACCATATTGGGTTAATTTCCGTGCGCAATGTGTATGCAAATGCCGGGTCTCGGCCCAGGAGGCGCACCCATGCGGGCAACACCCAATGCCAAATAAGTGGCGGCTGCGGCACGAAGTAATGCCCTTCAAAGTATGAAAGGAAATTTGGAATCTCCGCGTGGAAGATGCCTCCCGGTCGCAGGACTCTCAAACCCTCCGAAAGGACCTTGATAGGATCCTCGGTGTGCTCCAGAACATTTCCCGCATACACAATGTCGAATGAACCGTCTGCAAATGGCAGAGTGTCGCTGGTCGCCCTAACGATTCGTTCCGGATCGAGACCGTTCGCGGCAAAGAGCTCCCGTGACGCCTTGAAAGAGCTTCCGAATCCCTCCGCGTCCCGCTCTGTGCCGAATCCATCGAGATGGTATCTCTTGATCCAAGTCGCCAGGTTTGTTCCGTATCCTGATCCAATCTCCAGCAACTTCTTTCCATCCAAGGCGGTGAATTTCTCCAGGAGTTGTCCCGCCTTCACTGCTCTGCCCGGATCAGTATGATCTCTTGCGGTGGCTGCCCGATTCTGCTTTGCAACACCTTCGAAATACACTCCAACAGAATTCTCCGCAAGCTCCACGACCGAGTCGGGAACGACGATCAGTTCGTTGTCCATTGGCGAAAATTATATACCGATTGCGCTCGTTCCAGCCCGGTTTGGTCACGGGAGCGAATGCACATAGCGTGATGCACCAGGTGCCGCTTTTCGCGTTTGGCATGGATCACGAGGGTGAGTTGATCGCATTAAGACGTCTTTGTTGCTTTTGCATCAAACGGCTGTCCAGCCGCCGTCCACGATAACAGCCTGGCCCGTCATGAAACTGGATGCGTCGGATGCGAGAAAAAGCAGCGCGCCGGAAAGTTCATCGGGACGGCCGACGCGGCCGAGGCAGGTGTACGCGCACAGGCGCTGGAGGAACGGATTGTCGTGGGGAACGCTGTTAGCGCCGGTGGGATCCTCGGTGTTTGAGAATGGACCGGGCAGGATGGCATTCGCGCGGATACCATATTCTCCCCAAAAAGAGGCGACATACCGTGTGAAGCTGAGCAGGGCTGCCTTGGAAGCCGAGTATCCAGGAGGGTTTATGAAGTTTGTGTCCTGGTAAAGCTGCGGGCGAGGCGCGACCAGAGCATACATTGAGGAGATATTTATGATGCTGCCCGATCTCTGCGCTTTCATCTTCGCGCCCAGTATTTGCGTAGTCTGTGCCGACCAGTAAACGCCACCCGTCAGGTTGCGCATCCAGGTATCCATGCTGGCGCTATCGAGCGAGCCTTCCGGGACATTGAAGCCGGCGCCGGGGCCGAGTTCTTGCGCATTGTTAACGAGTATGTCGATGGCGTCTTCCTGCGCAGCGATCTCTTCGAGCAGCCGGTCGAGGGCCGGGGAGTCATACATATCGATACGATGGAATGAAATGCTGGCGGCGCCGAACTCGCCCGCCCATTGCTGTGCTTCCCTCTTCAAGCGTTCGGAGCGGCCGAGTGCAATGACGCGGGCACCGTTGGCAAGAAGTGTGCGGGCAAAAGTGCGGCCTAGAAAACCCGAGGCGCCGGTGAGCACCGCGGTTTTGCCTCGCACTGAAAAGAGGCTTGCGGATTGCAGATCGGATGCGGTTACAGACAACTCCGGCCTCCATCGACGATGAGATTGGTTCCGGTCATATAGGAGGATGCATCGGAACACAGGAAAAGAATCGCACCCTGATATTCATCGCGGCGCGCCATGCGGCCCATGGGGATAAGCTGATTCAAGCGGCTGAGAAATACTTCGGATTGTCCATTAAAGACGCCGCCGGGAGAAATAGCGTTGACGCGGATATTCGCGTCGCTCCAATAGGTCGCCAGGTAGCGCGTGAGCCCCAGGAGAGCGGTTTTGACGACAGAATAGGTGACCGGCTTTACGGGCTGCCGGTCTTCGGGGAGCCCGTCGACGCGATAGAGTCGCTGATCCGGCGCGATGACAGCAAGGTCTGATGCCACATTTACAATTACCCCTGACTTGCGCTTCGCCATTTCTGCTCCGAAAACACGGCTACAGAGAAATGCGCCGGTCAGTCCAACGCGGATATCGGCGTCCCAAACTTCCAGGGGGAAGTTTTCAAGCCTCGACCATGCCTGGCTTTGGGCATCCTCCACCTTAGGATTGTTGGCTGCGTTATTGATCAGGATATCGATGCGGCCGAAGCGGCTGAGCAGGCGGTCGCGAACTTCGACAAGTGCCGTTTCGCTGGCGATATCGGCAACCAAGCCGAGGCATTCCGGCCCGTATGTCTCGGTCAGCTGCGCGGCGTGCCTCGCAGGATCGGCTGCGGAAAGATCGAGCAGGACGACATGCGCGCCAGCAGCGGTGAGAATGGCGCCGTGGTGGTATCCAAGAAGACCTGCTCCACCGGTAACAATCGCCACCCTTCCGGTGAGATCGAACAGATCCTTTACGCATTCCGCCTGGGACTTGTCCATAGAATTCCTCCGGACCCAGCTATATGGTCCGGGTCTGGCCTCCATCAATGACGAAACAACTGCCGGTAGCAAAGTTCGAGACGGGGGAAACGAGGACAGTGGCGAGGTCGGCAATTTCTTCCGGCGTGCCGAAACGTTTGACTGGAACTTCCTGTTCAATGTACTGCTCGACAGATTCCCGACGGTTCTGCAAATGTCGGTCCCAAGATCCGCCGGGGAAGAGGATATTACCGGGAGCGATACAGTTGACGCGGATACCATATAGGGCGACGGACCGAGAGAGATTCTTTGCGTAATTAACCAGAGCGGCCTTGGCAGCGCTATAAGGCAATGGCGCGGGACTAGCCTCCACTGCGGCAATAGAAGAGACGAACAGTATGCTGCCGCCGCGCGACCGCATTCGCGGAATAGCGGCCTGCGCCAGACGAACGCTGCCGAAGAGATTTAGATTGAAGAGCCGCTCCCACTCGGATTCATCCTGAAGCCAGCCTGGTTTGCCGGTGCCGCTGCCCACGTTAGCCACCAGAATGTCCAAGCCTCCCCATGTACGGCCGAGAACATCGAGCGCACTGGCGATGACCGCGGCGGAGGTAAAATCGCCCGCGGATTCCATGAGTTCGGCACCTGGATAAGTTGAGCGAAGCTCGATGGCGGTATCATGCAGAACGGACGGATCGCGGCCGGAGATGCAGACGCGGCACCCCTCGCGGAGGAGCGATGCGGCGATGGCCTTGCCAATGCCGCGTGAGGAGCCGGCCACGAGAGCGACGCGATCTTTGAGGTGAAGCTCCATATTCCTCAGGGCCAGAAGCGGCGGATGAAACTGAGTTGCTTCCGAATCCAGTTTACTTCGTCGCCATCTTCACCGCGCGCTACCTGCAACGTAAACCCTCCGGTGTAGCCGATGCGGCGGATGGCAGAAAAGACATCTTCGAAATCCGTGCTGCCTTCACCAAGCGGCCGGGTGGCCACACTACCTCCGGGCAAACGCAGGCGATCCTTTATATGGATGCTGCCGATGCGATCGCCATACGCGTCAAATTCTTCGCTGGCAACATATCCGAGACCGGCACTGTTGCCGGTATCGTAATTCACTTTGACCATAGGGTCGGAAATACGCGCGAGGAATGTGGCAAAATTGGCGGGATCGAGATCGGCTTCCAGATGCAATCCGACCCCGGTTTGTCGAGCAACAGGCAAAGCTCGCCACAGCACATCGAGAACGATCTGCTTTTCCTCGTCGGTGCGGAGGCTGGAAGCGTCCACGAAAGGCAATACTATCTTCCATGCGCCGATTTGCTGCGCTTTGCGTAGTAATTCGTGCAGAAAAAGTTCTCGCTGCGTTCGCTCTTGGGTTGTGCAGCGTATCAGGGGAAAGTCCATGAACCAGTCGCCGCAAAGAGCCGGGGTTGTGATGTTGTGCAGTTGCTTCAGATGGTTCAGCTCGACGATACCTTCCAGAGTGGAGACGGGGTTCGCGCTGGCGCCATAGTCGTCGTAAATCCACTCGATATAATCGACACCGGCGTCGCGCGCAAGAGCAATCTCCTGCCGCCAAAAATTGCGCGGAAAGGATTGAAAGCGGCCCGCTTCGGGGGGACCGAGCCGGCCCTGCATGACACCAAATTGTGTCTGCGCCATAGTAGCGTCCTATTCCGGCAGCGGCTTCACAATCATGTTGGCCAGAAACTCCTCGCGCGGAAGGAATGGGAACATATCCTCAAGCGGCTTCGAGACCATCGACCCATCCGGCTTCTGGTACGACTGGAGGCGCGGCGCGCGCATCTCGTCGGGAATGACGTGCACATCGACGATCACGGGACCGTCCATGGCCAGGGCGCGCCTGACGTCGTCGCGCAGATGTCTCTGATCCTCAATCACAAGGGATGGAATGTTGTAGGCCGCGGCCACTTTGCTCAGATTGGGGATAGTAAGGCCGGTGCTGCTGTCGCAACCGATGTTGGGCTTGCCAAAATAACCTGCCTGCGAGGCGCGGATGGACGCGTACCCGTCGTTATTGAGAATGAAAAACTTGACGGGCAGCTTCAGCCTGGAGGCCGTCTCCAGCTCCTGAATGTTGAACTGAAAGCCGCCGTCACCATCGACGAGGATCGTGCGCCTGCGGCCTCCGCCGATGCAGACTGCGAGCGCCGTGGGCAGGCCGTAGCCCATCGCACCCAATCCGGCTGTGTGGTAGATGCGCTGACCGTTCCGCGTAGGACAGGCGAGCAGGAAAATCTCGATCCCGCTGCCCGAGTTGCCGGAGGCAAGGAGGTCGCCGGGATCGGATTCCGTGCCGATGACCTCGGCGAGATGAAAGACGCTCACCTTGCTGTCCGGTTTGCGATGCTCGTCCGTTACCACGGGGTAGCGCGTCTTCCATTCGGCGCAACGCGCGTTCCATGCGCTGTGGCCGCGCATCCCGATGGAATCTTTTTGCCGCAGCATCTCCTCAAGAAACGCCCGCGCGTCAGCACAGATGGGCTGCTCGAGATGAGGATGCAACTTGGCCAATTCGGCGGCGTCGATGTCCACGGCGGCCTTCCAGGCTTCGCGCGCCAGATTCTGCGGAGCATAGCCGGTAATGGCAAAGTCAAGGCGAACGCCGATGGCGAGCATAAAATCGCTGTTCTGGAGGGCGAAGTTAGCGCCGCGCGCCGCGACTGCACCCGGCCGGCCGACAAAGGCCGGATCGTCGCTGGGCACAAGGTCGGCGGCGCACCAGGTGGCGACGGTGGGAACGCCCAGCAAATGGCGAAACTCCTCAAATTCCGCAGTGGCATGAGCAAGCCGGATTCCATTGCCGGCAAAGAGAAGCGGGCGCTCGGACTGATTCAGTTTTTCAATCAGGCGGCGGACTTCCTGTTTCAGGCTGGCCTTGCCCGGATGTTCTTCCAGCTCCGACGGATCGAAAGCGCGTAAAGACGCGGGGTCTTCAATCTGCGACGCCTGCACGTCGAGAGGGATGTCGATCCATACCGGCCCGGGCCGGCCGTTCAGGGCAAGATAAACCGCCTTCTCCATGTGGTAACGGATGTCCTTGGGCTCGAGAACCGTGACGGCGTACTTGGTGATCGGCTTCACGATCGAGACGATGTCCACCTCCTGCACGCCGAGCTGGCGCATGCCGAGCGGCCGCCCCTCTTTGTCGAACATCCGATCGGGGCGCTTCACCTGGCCAGAGACAACCAGCATGGGCGTCGAATCGAGCCATGCGCCTGCAACGCCAGTGACAGCGTTGGTGCCGCCGGGCCCGGTTGTCACCATGCAGACCCCGAGGTGGTTGGTAACTTTGGCGTAAGCCTCGGCGCACATCGCGCTGGCCTGCTCATGCGAGTTGCAGACAGGCTCGATTGCCGTCTCTGCCCCCAGCGACTGGTTCAGGTGCATGGCGCCGCCGCCGGTTACCAGAAAGACATGCTTCACGCCCTCGTCGGCAATGAATCGAACCACGTAGTCAGAGAGCTTCATGAGCGGAACCGCCAGTGGTTTTGGTAGTGAGTCATGGGCGCGAAAAGACCTCCTGCGCACGCAGGCCTCGCGCCGCCAGCAGCGCCTCGATCAGCTCGCGGACCGCACCGTTGCCGCCGGTGTTCCTGGCGACAAACTTCGCCTCGGCGAGAACGTCGGCAGCCGCACTGGCAGGAGCGGCGGAGAAACCGGCAATCCGCATCGCGGGAAGATCGTTCACGTCGTCCCCCATGTAGCAAATCTCCGCGAGCTCGATCCCTGCCGATGCCGCAATCTCGCGCAGCGCAGCGGCCTTGTCGCGGCAACCTTTGATGACGTGGCGGATGTGCATCTTTTCCGCATAACGGCTCACCAGCAGGCTGTCCTCGCCGGAGATCAGCGCCAGTTCGAAGCCGGCGCGCCGCGCGAGGGAGATCCCCATGATGTCGGCGAAGCAGAAGCGCTTCCACTCTTCGCCGCCGGGCCCCCACCAGAACCCGCCATCGGTGAGCACTCCATCGACATCGAACACGAGAGCGCGAATGCGTTTCAGGCCGCCGTTTGCAGGATTCGCTTCCATCGCACCCGGCCTAGACTGCCGCGCCGACACGGCGAAGCTTTTTGATGATGGGAAATTCGCGCTCGTAGACGCGCTTGACGCCGTCGCCTTTGGACTGCTCCCAGAGCCGAATGTCGCGCACCAGGCGCGTGATGCCGTTCGGTTCCAGCGAGGCCGCCTGATCGGAGCCCCAACCCGCGCGGTCCAGGGTGATGTGGCGTTCGACACAACAGGCGCCCAGCGCGGCCGCGCAGACGCTGGTTGGAATGCCGGTTTCGTGCCCGGAGTATCCAACCGGGACGCCGTAACGCGCCGCCATGATTGGGATCGCGCGGAGATTCAACTCGTCGTAGTTAGCAGGGTAGGTGCTGGTGGCGTGCATCAGAATCAAGTCATTTTTCCCCAGAACCTCGACAGCATGATCGATCTCGGCGTAGGTGCTCATTCCGGTAGAGAGAACGATCGGCTTGCCTGTCTTGCGAATGCGCCGCAGCAGGTTGTCGTCAGTGAGCGAGGGGGAGGCAATTTTGTACACGGAAGGCTTGAACTGCTCCAGAAAATCCACAGAGCCTTCATCCCACGGAGAGGCGAACCAGAGCATCTTCACGGATTTGCAAAATCTGTCGATCTCTGAGTATTCTTCCTGCCCGAACTCAAGTCCATGTTTGAGGTCGCCGTTGGTCGGACCAAAGGGATTCTCGCGCGGCTTGGCCAGTTCTTCAGGTGTGTACACCACTTCAATGGTGCGCTTCTGAAACTTGACGGCGTCGCATCCCGCAGCCACCGCAACGCTGATCAACCGCTTGGCGAGGTCAATGTTGCCGTTGTGGTTGATGCCAATCTCCGCAACGATGAAACAGGGCTGATCGTCGCCGATTTGCCTGTCGCCAATCTTGACCGTACTCATGGTTGATTCACTCCTTGTGCTGCTGCCCGGCGGCGGCACGGTATCCCCGCCGGAGATTCATTGCAACATGGTTACCGAAGATACCACACTCACACGAAGGTGGAACCTCGCAGGTTTCGTCACCTGCGTGTTCCGCACCACGCAGTGCACGGGTTATGCTGATTGCGTGAAGCCACTGCCAACAGAAGACTTGGATCATGTCCTGGGCCATACCCTGCCGCTATGGGAGCAGGCGCGCGGCAGGCGTGTTTTTATTGCGGGAGGAACGGGGTTTTTCGGAGCCTGGCTGCTGGAAAGCCTCGTTTACTGCAATCGAAAGCTTGACGCGGGGATTGCGGCCACGGTTCTCAGCCGCGATCCCGTAGCTTTCGCGCGGAGAATGCCGCATCTCGCCTATGAACCGTGCATCCGGACGCTCCGGGGCGATGTTCGCGATTTCGAACTTCCCGGCGAGAAGTTTGAGTACGTCATCCACGCCGCCGCGCCTACCTCCGCGGCCGCGGCCAGCCAGCCGCTCGAATTGCTGAGCACCCTGCTTGATGGCACGAAGCGGATGCTTGCGTTTGCCAAGGCGCGGGGTGCAAAGAGATTTCTCATGACGAGTTCCGGCGCGGTCTACGGGCGGCAACCGCAGAACCTGAGCCATATCCCCGAGGATTACCTCGGTGGGCCGGCGTGGCTCGACCCGAATGCGGTCTATGCGGAGGGCAAGCGCGTTGCGGAGCAGATGTGCTCTCTATATGCGCGGGAATCGGAGATTGACTTCATCATCGCGCGATGCTTTGCCTTTGTCGGTCCGCACCTGCCGTTGAACCAGCACTTTGCAATCGGCAACTTTATTGCAGACGCTCTGGCGGGCAGAAATATTGCAATCCGGGGCGATGGCACGCCGATCCGCTCCTATCTCTATGGGGCCGATCTGGCGATCTGGCTATGGACCATGCTGCTGGGCGAAACCCCGCCGGGATCGAATCCGCATGTTTTCAATGTCGGCTCGGAAGACGCGATCTGTATGCGCGATCTGGCTCAGGCCGTACTTGAGGAAATCGACCCTTCGCTGAAGGTGGAAGTTGCCAAGGCGCCGATCGCCGGTGAGCCGCGTACGCAATACGTTCCCGACACCCACAGTGCAGAAAACTGCTTGAGCCTGCGTCAGACCATCGGACTGCGGGAGGCCATCCGGCGCACCGCAGCGTGGCATCGCTGAACGTGCGCTCCTACCCAACCGGGACGCGCTTTGCGAGCCCATGTAGATTTGAGTTTGATGCAAAACCGGTCACGACTTCTGCGACAAAATCGAGCATAGGCCGGGTCAGTCCCGGATACACACCGATCCAAAACACGTTGTTCATCGCGAAATCCGTGTTTGGCAGAGCGCCAACCACGCGAAACTCACAGCCCTCGTAAGCTGGTTGCCGGAGGAGATTGCCGCCGAAGAGCAATCTCGTGGCGATCTTCTTGGCCTCAAGGGCGCGGATAAGGTCTTCGCGCGTAAAGGGCGCATCCTCGCGAACGCCGATCGGAAATCCAAACCACGCGGGATCCGACCCAGGCGTGGCCTCAGGCAGCAAGAGGTACTCTTCGACCGGCTTGAGCAGTGTGGACAGATAGCGGAAATTTTCCTTGCGCCGCTCGATGAACGAGGTCAGCTTGCCGATCTGCGAGAGTCCGAGAGCCGCCTGCATGTCGGTAGCCTTCAGGTTGTACCCGATGTGGGAATAGGTGTACTTGTGGTCGTACCCGCAGGGAAGATTGCCGAGTTGCCACTCGAAGCGCTTGCCGCAGGTGTTTTCTTTTCCTGGATCGCACCAGCAGTCGCGGCCCCAGTCGCGGAACGACTCGATCAGAACCTGTAGATCGGGCCGTTGGGTAAGCACGGCGCCGCCTTCGCCCATGGTGATGTGATGCGCGGGATAAAAGCTGATCGTCGCCATATCACCGAACGTCCCTACCTGGCTTCCCTTCCAGGTCGAGCCCAGCGCATCGCAGCAATCCTCGATCAGCCACAGATCGTGTTTCTTCACAAAAGCCGTGACCACGTCGAGGTCAAAGACATTCCCCAACGTGTGCGCGATCATGACCGCTTTGGTCTTTTCGCTGCGGGCCGCTTCGAGTTGGCTCACATCGATTTCATAGGTGGGCAGCGTGACATCGACAAAGACGGGGACGAGGCGATTTTGAAGAATCGGGTTGACGGTAGTTGGAAAAGCCGACGCTACCGTGATCACTTCGTCGCCCGGTTTGAGCCGGCGGTCGCCGAGCTTTGGCGAGGTGAGCGCACTCACGGCGAGAAGGTTGGCAGACGAACCAGAGTTGACCAGCGACGCGCAGCGAACACCAACAAAGCGCGCCAGCCTCCGCTCGAACTCGTCGGCAAAGCGGCCCGTCGTAAACCAGCAATCAAGGGCCGAATCGACTACAGAGCTGAGATCGCCGCCGTCGATCACCTTCCCCGACACCGGCACTGGCGATTGCCCGGGTTTGAATTCGGCCACCGGAAAAGCTTCAGCAAAATACTCCGTGCAAAGATCGAGGATTTGCCGCCGAAGATGTGCTGCTTTATTCATCATCGACAATTAGTAAACTAAGCATACACACAATCAGAATCCGGTGGTGTACGCTATTGGCTAGCGAACACGATCTACAAACGGATCCTGGGGTTGATTTGCCGCACCGAACGCTAGACCAAAGGATGCTAAGAAACTGAAATGAAAGCGGTTATTCTTGCAGGCGGGCAGGGAACACGGCTCAGCGAAGAAACCGGCACACGCCCCAAGCCGATGGTGGAAATTGGCGGCCGGCCCATCCTTTGGCACATTCTCAAAATCTACTCCCAGCACGGGATTAACGACTTCGTTATCTGTTGCGGGTACAAGGGCTACTTAATTAAAGAGTACTTCGCCAATTACTTCCTTCACATGTCCGATGTGACATTCCACATGCGCGAGAACCGCACTGAAGTGCACCAGAGCGTTGCCGAACCATGGCAGGTCACGCTCGTGGATACCGGGGAAAACACCGGCACAGGGGGCCGGCTGCAGAAGGTGGCGCGGTACCTCGAGGGTGAGACGTCCTTTTGCCTGACCTATGGAGACGGCGTTAGCAACGTCGATATTGGCGCGACGATTGCTTTTCACCAGAGCCACGGAAAGCTGGTGACGGTGACGGCTGTACAGCCCCCCGCGCGCTTTGGCGGTCTGGTCGTTGAGGGAACGGCCATCTCCGAATTCCAGGAGAAACCGAAGGGAGAGGGCGGCTGGATCAATGGCGGTTTTTTTGTTCTTTCACCGGCGTGCTTGAATGAGATCCGCGACCAAGCGACCATGTTTGAAGCAGAACCTATACAAAATCTGACCAGGAAAGGGCAGGTACAGGCGTATTTCCATCACGGTTTCTGGCAGCCCATGGACACACTGCGTGACAAGCAGAGGCTGGAGGAGCTTTGGGCCAGCGGGAGGGCGCCGTGGAAGACGTGGTGAATCCGTGGCTCGGACGGCGAGTTTTCCTTACCGGCCACACCGGGTTCAAGGGCGGATGGCTCGCACTCTGGCTGGCCCGCCGGGGCGCTCAGATACGGGGCTATGCGCTCGACCCGCCGACTGAACCCAACCTATTCACGGCAGCATCCGTGGCCACCGTTCTCGATGACATTCGCGGCGACATTCGCGATTACGCCAAGCTGGAAGCCGCGATGACGGAGTTTCGTCCGGAGGTGGTTTTTCATCTTGCCGCGCAGCCGATCCTGCGGCGCTCGTATGCGGATCCGCTGGGCACATATGCGACGAATGTCATGGGCACTGCTCACCTGCTGGAGGCGGTTCGAAAGACTTCGAGCGTGCGCGCGGTGGTATGCATCACCTCAGATAAGTGCTATCAGAATCAGGAATGGGTCTGGCCCTATCGCGAAACCGATACTCTTGGGGGCTTTGACCCGTACTCCTCCAGCAAAGCCTGCGCCGAGATCGTGTGCTCGGCTTACCGCAATTCCTTCTTCCCTGTCGACCGTCTCGATGAGCACCATGTCGCCTTGGCCACTGCGCGTGCCGGAAATGTGGTTGGCGGTGGAGATTGGTCGGAGGACCGCCTGATTCCGGACCTTGTCCGTGGATTTCAGGCTGGCCAGCCCGTGCTGATCAGGAGTCCAAAGGCAGTTCGGCCATGGCTGCACGTCCTCGAACCCCTCCACGGATACATGCTGCTGGCGGAGAAACTCCTCGATACGCCTTCACAGTTCTGCTCCTCGTTCAACTTCGGCCCGAACGAGGAGGATGCCTGGACGGTTGAGCGCATCGCAACAAGACTTGCGGAAATGTGGGGCGAGGGAGCCGCCTGGAAAAGTGATTCCGCTCCCAGCGTGCACGAGGCTCACTCTCTGACCCTGGACAGCAGCAAAGCTCGAAGGCAACTTGGCTGGCGGCCGCGTCTGGGGATCGAAGCGAATTTGGAATGGACCATGAAATGGTATCGCGACTGGCGACAGGGCGCTGATATGAAGCCGGAGACTCTTGCGCAAATCGCCAAATTTGAGCAACTCGCTCATTGATCGCGGTCTACTGACGGCCGCCGGACAACTTGCAAACGATCGCGTGCTGTCCTCCCGCGAATGCCCAAACTCCCTGGCCACCGCTCGCTAACTCCAGCCCCCGACACGAACCGCACCACGCACACGGCCCTCTATCTCCACTATGGAATATCCCTCCGGTCTTCCATGAACCATGCCATGAAGGCAACAGCTCACGAAAACAAAATCCGGCGGTGGCGAACTTCTGCTCCGCCGCAGCGCCCGCTTACACAGCGCACTGTGGCCCGGTTTTGCCCTGGCGCGCATAACACGGATGGGCGTGGAAAGACGATTCAGTATTCTCACTGATTTGCGATTCGTAGTGGACGGGGTTGGACGGCCCTGGAAGGATTATGGCGGAGGATGGAGTCCCGAGCGAACCGTTCTCCGGACCAAATTCCCTGCTAACAGGGGAAAATACTGGGAATTCCTTAATCGTGGCGGCCAAATCTGACAGCCGGATCCTTTTATCAAGCTGGCACCAAGAAGGTTGTACTTGGTAAGCGCCTTTCATTTTTGCAAACTGAACAGGGAATTATCAGAGGAATAACAGGAAATTGCTCCCCTGTTTCGCCCTCGGATCAGATTTACGGACAGGAGGCGCCGTGGCTCTGCTGATCCCGATGTGTGTGTTACCGGCCAACGGTGCAGCAACTGCTACTGGAGGGCGCGAACATCGAGGCCCGAGACAAGACCAACTTCGATGACACTCCGTTGATCGCTGTAGCCATCAATGGCCACACTGGCCGCAAGTGCTTGATGCGCCTCAGGGGCACGCCTGTCAACAGAATTCAAAATCCGCCGGCCCTTGCGGTCATGGGGGTTCGCCCCCTCCCGGCACCACACGCACCCCCATAGAATCGGCGATTTGCGATGAGCGCGAAAGTGGCGTGTGCGCTGCGTCTGCCACTCGTGCCGTGCTCCTCTCATCCTCACGATCTTCACAAGGCATTTGGAAATCTGTAAGTTCGCCGCGAAGTGGCGTTGAGCAAGCACCGCCAGCCTGCTGTCTACCAAGGGTTGGGGGCCAGCGCCTGGTAGTGAACCCAGTCGAAATCGATGGCGCCGGGATCGGAGTTGAGGGTCGTGTAAGCGAAGAGCGCGGGCCGCGAGCCTTTCCACCAACTGAAGTGGATGGGTGCAGGCGCGCCCAGAGAATGGAAGTTCCGGCCATTGTCGAGGCTGTAGAAGTAACGGGCCTGATCGCCATCGACGCGCACGCGAAGCTGGACAATGAGCTGCGTAAGTGCCGGGCCGGCTATGCGCTTCTGCACACGGAAGAAGCTCAGCCGCCGCACCTCGCCTGTCTGCACGATTTCCAGGCCGCTAGCCGATTTCTCAAACATGGCCAGACCGGCATGCACGCCGGGCTTCATCTCTTTCAAGTCGATGCGGACCGTAAACTCGAAGGCATTGTCCTGCATCGACTGCGTGAGTGTGTTGCGCGCCGCCAGCAGGTCATCCGCCGGCATGGGAATCAAGCGCAGTGAACCCGGCCGCGCGGTGAGCGACCAATGCGCGTCGTCGGGATTGTGGTTCCACTCCCACTGCGGGCCGAGCGCCGTCTCATGGAAGTCGTCGGAGGTCTGCGGATGCTGTTCCGGCGCCCCCGCGGGATTGACGGGAATGGAGCCGGAGGGAGCGGGCTGCCCGGTCGACGCGCCATCCGGATCGGTGCCGATGATGGGCCAGTCGTCCTGCCAGCGCACCGGCTCCAGATGCACGATGCGCCCGTGCGCCCCATCGGACTGGAAGTGAACGAACCAGCCCTCGCCGTCGGAAGTCTCAACGTAGCCGCCCTGATGCGGGCCGTTGATGGGGGTTGAGCCCTGCGCCAGCACCACATGGTATTCATACGGCCCGTCGATCCGGCGCGAGCGCAATACCGCCTGCGATCCGCCGGCAACGCCGCCGAAGGGCGCGAAGATGTAGTAATAGCCGTTGCGCTTATAGAGCTTGGGCCCTTCCAGAGTGGGCAAATGCTTGGGGTCCCGGACGATGACTTTGCCTTCGTCCAGCACGTGCATGCCGTCCCGCGACATGCGGTGCAGGATGAGCGGTCCGGCGCCGGTGACGGAGTGAATCAGGTAGGCCTTTCCGTCGTCGTCCCAGAACGGGCATGGATCTTCAAGGCCGGCTTGCGCCATCAAGGCCGCCGGCTGGCTCCACGGTCCGCTAATGCGCGCCGCAGTGCTCACGAAGATGCCTTCGTTGGGCGTGGGGAAATAGACGTAGAAGAGGCCATCGTGCTTGCGGATCGACGGCGCCCACACACCCTTGCCATAGCGGTTGCCGCCGATCATGCTGTAGCGCGGATCCATGGTCAGGCGATCCAGCACATGGCCGACGATCGTCCAGTGCACGAGGTCGGTGGACTCGAGGATCGGAATTCCGGGAACGAAATGAAAGGTGGAAGCGATGAGATAGTAATTCGCGCCGTCGCGGATGACGTCGGGATCGGAGTAATCGGCAAAGAGAATGGGATTGTGGTAGATGCCTTCAGCCGCCGGCCGGGCCGCCTGCGCCGGCACGGAGAAGGCCAATGCCGCGAGGCTGGCGGCCAGCAACCCGGCCCGTAGTCCCTTCTGGGTTTGGTGTCCTGCCGTCGCGATCATCGAGTGGCCTTCAGGTTCTGCTCGGGTTTCGTTCAGAGATGGAAACAGCCTTCCGCGGCCGCAGGATGTGGCACTCGACTAGGGGCAAGCATCTGCAGTAAGCGTATGCGATATCGAAGCCGGAGCGTGCCAAAAGATGGGGAGTGCGGCGCTCATTCGCACTCCCCTTTGAGTTAGAAGTTCAGTTTCAGCGATAACTGAGCGATGCGCGGATCGTTCTGCGGAGCCGTGCCTGCCCAGTTCTGCGGGCTGGTGCTGGTGATCTTGCCCAGCGAACCGCCGACGGTGGTGCCGGGATCGCCGAGGTTAGTGTGGTTGAGCAGGTTGAAGTACTCGGCGCGGAACTCGAGCGAGGACCGCTCGGTGAACGGGAAGTTACGCGCGACGCTGGCATCCCAATCCACGTAATGCGGGCCCACAAACGCGCCCTTCTTCACATTTCCAAAGCCCCCAGCAGCCGGGTTCGAAAATGGAGATGGGTTCAGCCACGACCTGCAATTGATGGCTCCCACGGCGCAGGCGCTGCTGCCATAGGCTCCACTGCCGCTGTACACGGCGCGATCGCGATCCTGGTACGTCCCCGATGCGTTGTTGTTCCCCGACCAGATGGTCAGCGGATCGCCGCTTCGGTACTGGATCAAACCCGTCGTCGACCAGCCGTTGACGATGTACTTAGCTGCGCTGGGCGCTTCGTTCAGGACCTTCGGAAGCGTGTACACATACGAGGTCGCCATCACGTTGCGATGATCGAAGTCCGCCGGTCCGTGGTCCAGCGCCTTGAAGTTCGGCGTCGTGATCGGGTAGACGAAGGAGTTGTTGTTGCCAATCGACGTGGCCGCCTGGTTCCAAGGCATGTCGTTCAGCGCCTTCGACCATGTGTAGTTGAACAGCAGCGTCAGGCCGTAGCGCACCCGTTGCTCTGCCGAGAGCTGCAGCGAGTTGAAGTTTGTATTGCCGCCGGTGTTGGCCGCGGTGATGGTGCTGTTGGCATAGTTGCAGTTGGTGCAGCTCGGATTGTTCGCGCTGCTGTAGACGCGGACTCCGCCCAGGACCGGCACCGGGTTCAGCTCAAGATCCTCCCACTCGTGGCTCCCGTGCGTGGCAACATAAGCGGCGCGCAATGAGAGGCTGCTCGACAGTTGTTGCTCCACGGCCAGGTTCCAGGCGTAGTTGAGAGGATCCTTGAAGCCCTTGAACGGATCGTAGGTCAGCCAGCTCTGCGGAGGAATTGCCGCTGTGGACAGAGGCGGCTGAGGCGCCGGGAAGGGGTTGGTGATTCCATAGCTTCCGTACGGATCACTGAACTTCATGGAGATCGGGTTGGCACCCGTAGTGGTCGATGCCAGGCCCACGGAGGTTATGAACGGCGCCAGGTTGGAGTAGATGTTGAACAGCGTGCTGTTGATGCGGCTGTCGTAGAACATGCCGGCGCCGCCGCGCAGGCTGGTCTTGCCATTGCCGAAGACATCGTAGGCAAAGCCGAGTCTGGGCATGAAGTGGTTGTAAGCCGAGGCCACTCCGTTGGGATTGAATCCCGGATCGCCGGCGAACTGCATGCCCGCGGGCGCATTGGGATACTTGGTGGAGTGGATATTCGACGTCCAGAGCGCCGGGAAGAAGCTACCCATGCGCCCTTGCAGTTCATGCCAGGGCTTGAACGGCTCGTAGCGTACGCCGTAGTCGACGGTCAGGCGGCGCGACACCTTCCAACTGTCCTGAACATAGGCGCCGATGAACTTACCGCGGGGATTGAAGAACTGGCCCGAGGCCTGGTTGAACTGATAGAGATACCCAAACAAGAAGCTCGCCATCGGATCGCCGGTGCCATTGGTGTTGAAATTGAACTGGCCGGGCTGCTCGAAGAGATTGTTGATGTCGATCTTCGAAACTTCTCCATGAAAGCCGGCGTCGATGTTGTGCTTGCCCAGCAGGAAGTGGATATCGTCGGTCAGGGTGTAATTGCCGCGCCGGAAGAACGCCTGCGGATTGTCGCCGATATTGAAGTAATTCCCCGTCGGCTGGACCTGGATCTGGTTGATCTGCTTGAACGCCGGCTGCCACACGTTGACGCCGAGGTCGGCCGCGTCCACGCTGCTCGATATCGGCCCGCGCGCGTCGTTATCCAGTTGATTGCTGAGAATGAAGTTGTTGACGATGTGATCGTTGAACGTGTGGGTCTCGGAGATCAGCGAGTTGTAGTAGTGGTTGGCTGCCCCATCCATGTAGGTGAGCAGATTCGCGGTGTTGAGCACGCCGTTGAGAATGTACCCGTCGGAAAAATAGCGCAGCGTCAATTTATCTTTCGGCGTCATCTCCCGATCCACGCGGGCGGTAATCTCGGCAAGGCTGAAGACGTTCGGCTTGATTACTAATTGCGATCCCGAAGTCGTCAGGGCGGGCAGATAGCCCAGCAGGTTCTTCGTGACCGAGCTCAGGGCGGCCGGCTTCCACACATTCGAGCCCGTCGCGCACGTGATGTTCTGCGCCGTACCCGTCACCATGTTCACGCCCGTCGGATCCAGCGGATTGGTCACGCAATCGGTGAATACCAGGTTGTTTGTGCCCGGCGACCCGCCCGACGTGTTCGCACCCGCCTGCAGAATGGTGGGCAGCGTGGTGTTGGCAGAGGCCGCGGCGCCGTGATTGATAGTCCTTTCATAGCTGAAAAACCCAAAGGTCTTATTGCTCTTGAATGCTCCCGGAATCTCCAGCGGCCCGCCCACCGTGCCGCCAAATTGGTTCCGCTTGAGTGGGTTCAGGGTGTTGCTGTTGGTGCTCGTGCTCCAGGTCAGCGGCGCACGCGCGTTCAAATCCGCGTTGCGAACATACTCGAACAGATCGCCATGCCACCGGTTCGTTCCGCTCTTGGTGATAATGTTCACCACCCCCCCGGCGTTCTGGCCGTATTGCGCGCTGTAGTTGTTGGTCTCGATGCTGAATTCCTGGATGGCGTCCGGGTTCGGGAAGGGCAAATTGACGTTGGTGTATTCGTCAACGTTGTTGCCGCCGTCGAGCATGTAGTTGGTCTGCCCAACAAATGTGCCATTCGCCGAAATCGTGATTGCTGTCGGAAACGTCTTGGTATTTCCCTGGTCGGCCTGGGCGGGAGGCGCCAGCGTGATGCCAGCCACCTCCTCGGTAAGCTGGGCGGCATTGCGCCCGTTCAGCGGCAACGTGTTCACCTGCGATGAGCCGATCACCTGCGACAAGGTGCCCGTGGTCAGGTCCACCTGGGCAGTCTCGGCGTTCACCGTTACAGTCTCGGATATCTTGCCGGGCTTGAGCGTGATGTTGACCGTAACCGCGGCGTCGGCGCGGAGTTCCACACCTTTCTGGGTGGAGACCTCAAAGCCCGCGCGTGCGGCCGTTATGTTGTAAGTCGAAGGCGCCAGAATAGGGAAGACGTACGCGCCGTCGCTGCTGGTGGTGGTTTTGCTCGAAATTCCCGTGGCCGCTTGGGTGGCCGTAACTTCAACCCCGGGGACAACGGCGCCGCTCGAGTCGGTCACGGTGCCGTTGATGCTGCCCAAGCCCTGTGCAAACAACCCGTCCGGAGCAAAAACGCACACCGCGCAAACGACCGCCAAACTACCCAACACTCTGAGAAGAGCTCTCATGATCAGCCTCCTGGGTTTCGTCAATCTTCCGCTCGACCGAAAGGCCTTTCACCGGCCCACAGATACACGTAGCCGGTCGAGCCGATTCATGCATCTCGGCGTTTGTAGTGAACGGAAGGAACGGCTGCATAGACAGATACCGTCCCTGACGGTCAGGAATTCCCATGTCGTGCTGAAAGTACAACACTTGTGAATGGAGGGCCCAAGGTCCCGGGAGCCCGTGCCAGGCTACTCCGCTGAGACGGCAAGCACCCTGGGTGGCCCCGGAGTGCCGTCGGTCACCGTCGTTCCCAGCACGATCTGCAGGTTTTGGCTGCCTCGGCTCGCGCGCGCCTGGGCGGCGATGGCCTGCATCAGATCCGGGTTGGTCAGGAACTCGCCGGCGGCTTCGGTGCCATAGGTATAGAGTCCTCCGATGACCACTACCACATGGCCGGTCTCGGAGTCGCGGATGCGGGAGATCAGGGCGAAGTCCTGCAGTTTTGGGCTGTTAGCTCCCGTCACCGGCTCGCGCGGCTGGTTCGTGCCCCAACTCCAGTTGCGCGACGCGGGGTTCTGGGCGTCCCGGATGTAGATAAGATGCCGGTCCGGGTCCAACGCCAGGCTATAGCGCAGTTGACGGGTCAGGCGCAGGCTCCACTCATTATTGAAGGCGCCGATCAACACCACCGCGCCTTCGCGAAGATCGGAAAACGAGCTGGAGCTGCCCCTGCGGATGAGAACCTGTTTGTTCCGCGCTTCCAGCGTGCCCACCACCCGCGCGATCGTAACGGTATCGGCGAAGGGTACAGTCTGCGAAGAGTCCGAGCTGGGAACCGGCGTCGCCGGGCTGCTGACGCCATCCATCGCAGGCAGCGTCGGCGGGCCGTTGGGGTGGTCTCCCACTGCCACCAGAACCGGACCAGGCGTATCGAGCACCGGCCGCCAGAAGATATCTTCGGGATTGGAGCGATGCAGCAGGCTAAAACTTAGAGCCACCGCGAGCGCAGTGGCGGCAACGAACGCGAGGCCCCCATAGAGGCGCCACCGGCGAGTGTCTTCCTTCCTTCCGGTCTTGCCTCCGGCCAACGGGACAGGCCCGAATTGGATGTGCGCACTGTGGGTTTGAAGCCCGCTCTCCTCCGGCTCAGCCTCCGCTTCGGGATCGATCACCGCGTGCTGGCCCTGTCCGGGAAGCGTGAATCGCGGCACATAGGAGCCGGGCAGAAGCCCCATGCGCAGCTCGTTACGGTGCCGCTCGTCCACATAATAGGTGGCTAGGCGCTTGCGCAGCTCCGTGGCCGCCGTGCGAACAATGTGATCGATGTTGGTATCGTAGGCCGGGTCCCTGCCGAAGACCTCCACCCCGATCGTCCGCTCCTTGATCTCATCGGCCGATCCGTTGAGGGTTTGCTCGACGACATATCTGAGGAAGGCTACGCATCGCTTACTGGACCGGAAGACGTCGTCGCGCACCAGCAGCTCCAGCTGCGCGCGTATCATCTCTGCCGTCAGCTCCGGTGCTGCTCCGTACTCAACCTCGGCTTTGATCATGATCATTCGAGTGAGAGCGATTTTAGCACGCTTCGAGCGCGCTTCGGCAGTTCGTTCGCGGCCCAGACTCTGCCAAGCGCCTCGCCCATTCAAATCATGAACCCGTGCAAAGGCCCCTCAATGCTTTGCTGAAGAATGCGTCGTGAAGCGCAAAGTGTCAGGGCACGACTTTAGTCGTGCCAAAAGGCGCTTCTAAAAATCGCCGCATGCGCGCCAAGCTGCGACCGCCGGCCGGCGAGGCCGCCTATTCAAATGAAGATCTTTGTGATTGCGACGGAGCATCCCAACGTTTTCATTAACAAGCGCTCTGTTTGAGACAACGAAATTCGTGGCGGCGAATGTCTCCAGGAGGAAGGGCTTTCACATGCCGCACCTGTGCGCCGCTCTTCTTAGAGCGATCCTGCAAGTCCGGCTAACGCAGCCGAAGCAATGAGTAAAATGAGCCCCGAGGCCAACAGGCCGCGCGTTCTTCCGCCCGTTCCTTTCCACTCGCCCAGCAGAATGCCCAGCAACTGGCTGAAGAGAATCGAACTGGCCATGAGCACCGCCCATCCGATATAGGATGTGCTTCCCATACGCGGTTCGCCTGTTTTAAAGCAGACAAATTGCAGAACCCAGATTACGCCTGCACCGCCGGCGAAGACGAGGTTGGCTCCGATTGGAGCGCCCGGGTTCACGTAATCGCCTGCGGACTTGTTCTTGAAGTTCAGAATGACACACCAGCCGCCGTTCACAACAAAGCCGCCCAGCAGAACCACGACCAACACCGGCATGCCGGCCCAGATCACGCTGGTCGAAGGCGCCATCGAAAGCGCCAGCTTTTGGATTCCTGGCCCACCCTGCAAGCCGAAACTCATCGCCGAACTCATCAGGCCGGAGAAGATCGCGGCGATCATGCCTTTCTTAAAGTCGAACTCGGCAACGGCCTTTCGCTTGACCTCTTCGGGCAGTTCATCTTCCTTCGAACGGCCAGCCATTCCCACGCAGACGATGCCCCCGAGCGAAACCAACGCGGCCAGCACGGAGACCTGTCCTGCTGGCGTATGAAACAAAGCAGCTTGCGCGGCTCGGCCTTTGAGCAAGGGCGGAATCAGCGTGCCCGCCGCCGAAGTCAGGCCTGCGCCCATCGCCAATCCAAGGCCGACGCCCAAGTAGCGGATCATCAGTCCCCAGGTCAAGCCGCCAAATCCCCACAGCATGCCGCAGATCAGGCAATAGAAGATTTCGCTGCGCCGCGACGCGGCGAGCACCGCGCAAAGGTTGGGCGAGGTGGCGAAGGCCAGAATCCACGGAGCAATCACCAAACCGATTAAGGCGTAAACAAACCAGTAGCTCTCCCAGGCCCACTTCTTGACTCGGGAAAAAGGAAGATAAAAGACCGCGCCGGCGAGTCCGCCCAACATAAAAAGAACAATGCCGAGCAACGGATTGGAAGCGTTCACTGGGTCCATCCCCACCACTCCTTAGGGGCGTAAGCCCGTCTTCCCTTACTTGCGTTTGCTCAAGACTTCCATCTCGTATTTGCGGACGGCGTCGAGCCACTCGGCGCCGTGAACCACGCCGCGACTGGCGCAGTAGTACTCCCACACAGCCTGCCAAGGCATTGACTTTTGCTCTTCGAGCAGCGCCAGCCGGCCGGTGAAATCGAAGCTCTTCTCTGCCCTCTGGAGCAGCGCATCGGGTTCGAGCAACGCCTGTAACAGGGCCTTCTGCATGTTACGCGTTCCAATCACCCAGGCCGCCACGCGATTGATGCTGGCGTCGAAGTAATCCAATCCGATATAAACCTTCTCCAAAGCGTTGGCGCGAACGATCTCCTGCGCGATGGACTGCGTGGGTTCATCCAGCAGCACTACATGGTCGCTATCCCAGCGCACCGGGCGCGAGACGTGCAGCAGCAACTCATCGATAAAGCAAAGCGCGCTAGAAATCTTGTCGGCCACGCTTTCGGTGGGATGATAGTGGCCCGTATCCATGCAGAGCAGTGTCTTGCGCGTGGCCGCATAGGCGATATAGAAATCATTCGATCCAACCGTATAGCTTTCAGCGCCGATGCCGAAGAGCTTGCCTTCGACGGCGACCTTATGGCTTTTGCCATCGACCGCGGCCATGATCTGGTCGAGCGCCTCCATCAAACGGCGGCGCGGCGCCATGCGGTCGGCCGGCAGATCCTTGGAGCCGTCGGGAACCCAGATATCCATCACCGATACGCTGCCAAGCTCCGCGCCGAAGCGTTCGCTGATCTTGCGGCTGGCGATGCAGTGATCGATCCAGAACTTGCGAATGGAGGCGTCGGGGTGGCTCAGGGTGAGACCGTCGGCGCTTTTGGGGTGCGAAAAGCAGGTGGGGTTGAAGTCCAGGCCGATCTTCTGCTGTTTGGCCCAGGCGATCCAGTTGGCGAAGTGGCTGGGCTCGATGGCGTCGCGCTCGACGCGATGCGGCGCTTCAAGGTAGATGGCGTGCAGATTGACGCGCTTCGCGCCGGGGATAAGCGAGAAGGCCAACTCCAAATCGGAGCGCATCTCTTCGGCGTTGCGGGCGCGCCCCGGGTAGTTACCGCTGGTCTGAATGCCGCCGGTCAACTCGCCGCCAGGATTTTCAAAACCAGACACATCGTCGCCCTGCCAGCATTGAATTGAAATGGGTGTCGCCGCCAACGTCTCGATGGCGGCGTCGGCGTCAACGCTTTCGGCGGCGAACCTCTCCTTGGCGATCTTGTAAGCCGCTTCCAAGTTCTTATCGATTGCGTGCATCTCACTCTCCTTCGTACTTAGCCTTTAAGAGCTGCTGAAAGTTTTGGTAAACCGCATCGGGAACCGGCGCCCGCGGCTGGAACTCTTCGATGGGGAACGAAGCCCGGATCAGCGCTCTGGCGGCGTCGACATCCTTTAGGTGACCGAGCGCGATCATCTGCGCGCTCAGGTTGCCGAACACTGACGCTTCTGCAGGGCCGGCCGTAACCGCGAGACCGCTCGCGTCGGCGCAGAGCTGGTTTAGCAAGCGGTTCTTCGAGCCTCCGCCAATCATCCGGATCTTCGCGAGCGGGCGCTGGCGAAGAGTCTCCAACTCCTCTTTGACGCTGCGATAAGAGAGCGCCAGGCTGTCGAAGATGCAGCGCGACAGTTCGGCGACCGTCCGCGGCTCGGGCTGCCCCATCTGCCGGCAGTAGCCACGAATGGCCTCGGTCATGGAGGTCGGATTGAGGAAGAGCCGCTCGTCGGGATTGACGATGCTGCGCCATCCAGACAGGCGCTCGACCTCGGCGTCCAAGGCACCGAGATCGGTCACGTTGTGCTCTTCGCAAACACGCTGGAAGGGCCACATGCCCATGATGTTTTTGAGAACCCGGAAGCGGCGCTCCATGCCGCCTTCGTTGGTGAAGTTCATGCGCATGGCCTCTTCGCCGGTGAAGGGTGTGCGGCTCTCAATGCCCATCAGCGACCAGGTGCCGGAGCTGATGTAGGCTTCGTCGGCGCTTTCGAGTGGAGCGCCAAGGACGGCTGAAGCCGTGTCGTGCGTCGCCGGCGCCACAACGGTGATCGATCCTGAACTGAATTTCGTCTGGCCCAACACAGTTGCGGCTTCTACGGGCTTGCTCATCAGGCGGCGCTTCAAGCCGGCGGCCCGTTCGAGCGTTTCGTCCCATTCGCCGTTCTGATTAAGCACCTGCGTCGTCGTGGCGTTGGTGTATTCGTTGGCGAGAACGCCGCAGAGGCAATAGTTCAAGTAGTCGGGAATCATCAGGAGATGATGCGCGGCTTCGAGCCATTGCGGCTGCTCATCGACCGTCGCCGCGAGCTGATAAAGGGTATTGAAGGGCTGGAACTGAATGCCGGTGCGCCGGTAGATCTCCTCCGGTGCAATGCGCTTCAACATGCGCTCCATCGCGGGAGGATTGCGCTTGTCACGGTAACAGACCGCTTTCCCTACTCGGTTGCAGTCGGCGTCGAGAAGAACGAAATCCACTCCCCAACTGTCGACGCCCACGCTGGCGATCGGGCCCGCCGCTGCGGCCTTGCCCAGCGACGAGTAGATTTGTTCGAAGATTTCGTCGATCTCCCAGCATTGGTAACCGGTCTCCGCGTCGTCGATCATGGGGGTTCGGAAGCGGCTGAGCTCGTTCAGGACCCACTTGTCCCCGGCGATTCTTCCTTCGACCAGTCTTCCGCTGCCCGCGCCGAGATCAATGGCCACGCTGCGAGTGTCGTTGCTGCACCAGCCGTTCTTTGAGTTCATCATTGTTTCTTTGGGGACTGACGTTCCTTGAACTTGCGCTTCTTTGGGGAAGCGTCCCCTGCAAAAGAGTCTCGACCTTGATCTACAGAACCCACGGGCTCTCAGAGAGCGCTGCAAGAGGCGCCCCAGAGTTCACGATCTGCGCTGGCCTGCCCGGTAATTTGTACCAGAGTGAGTGTTAGTGTAGCGCAGCTGATTGGCCCCCGGAATTTTGAACCACGGTAGATGTTAGTCTTCTGCCAGAATGAAGGGCGTGGTGACCAAGAGAACGAGGAATCGCAGATGGCGGATAACTTCGCCGTGCCCCGCCCGCTATTGTCCGACAGAATTCCCTAAACAAACCGTTCGGGTTAAGCGCACATTTGGCACACGAAGCGCCGAAAGGAAGCAACTCCACCCGGTGTTCTAGAAGACCTGCCGCTGATGAGCGCAAATCAGTGTTAATCACCAGTTAGGGGCTTCCCCACCAAGACGTTACAAGAATTGTCACTCGGTCATTGTCAACTCGGGAAGAAGCACCACGCCCTAACCAGGAGCGTGGCCTTTCCTTAGGTAATTGCACAGGCCCCGCTAGCTTTTCCACTGACCTCAGTTTGGTTGAGGCGATCGAAAGGGGACTTCGGGAATCCCAACTGGAGAATTTGCCGATTTTCTCCTCAGTAGAGGGTGCAGAAAAATGCTCTCCGGTCCCTTTTGCCCAGGCCACATCCGGGAGATTGGCCGGAAATCGGGCGAAGGCAGGATAATTCTCTTCAAGTTATTGATTATAAATACTCTATGGCGGAGAGGGAGGGATTCGAACCCCCGATACCCTTTCGAGTATGCCGGTTTTCAAGACCGGAGCCATCAACCGCTCGGCCACCTCTCCACACTCGACCGGTCCTCTCTGATTGTACGTCGAAATCGCTTCGCGCTTACGGCTGCGGCAGCACCATGACCTCTACGCCTGAGGCTGCGCCCTTCTGGTGGAAGATCTGCTCCGTGGCCTTCTGAAAATCCTCTGGCCTGGCGAAGGGAATGTCGGTGAAGGTTTGCGGATTGCGATCGGTGAGCGGGAACCACGAGCTCTCGACCTGCACCATGATGCGATGGCCGCGCCGGAAGGTGTGGTAAACGTCGGGCATCGTAAAGTCGATGGCGGTTTGCTTGCCGGGCGTGAGCGGCTCGGGCTTCTCCCAACTGGCGCGGAACTTGGCGCGGAAGGGCTCGCCGCGCAGCAGTTGCTGGTAGCCGCCCATGTGCACGGGCGGCGCGCCGAGGATGCGCTTGCTGCCTTTGAGCGAAGGGTCGGGATCGGGATAGTCGTCGGGATAGACGTCGATGAGCTTGACATCGAAGTCGGAGTCCGTCGCCGAGCTCGCAACCTTGAGATGCGCCGAGATGGGACCGGCGATGGTCACATCCTCGGCGAGAGGATCGGTTTGGTAGGTGGCGACGTCGGGCCGCGAGCTGGCGAAGCGCTGGTCGTCGACCATGTAACGCTGCGGCACGGTGTCGGTGGTGTAGCCCACGAAGGGCACGGGGTGGTTAGGATCGCTCAGGTACTCGTCTGCGCTCTGAGCTTCGGTGGGCGGATCGAAGCTGAGCTTGCCGCCCGTGTGAAAGTAGAGCGTCTTCGCGGTCGCGGCTTTGGGCGGCCACTCGTCGTAACGGCGCCATACGTTGCTGCCGGTTTCAAAGACGATAGCCGCGGGCAGCGCCTTGCCTCCGCCCTTCAAATAGTGTTCGAAGAAGGGAAACTGAATGCTGGCGCGGAAGTACTCCGAAGTCTTGGCATTGAACTTGACATCGCCCAGATAGTCGCCGTCGCTGCGCGCCCAGCCGCCGTGCACCCAGGGACCCTCGACCAGCGTGATGGGCGTCTCGGGATTGAATTTGCGGATCGAGTAAAAGGTGCGGTACGGGCCCTCGAGGTCTTCGGCGTCGAACCAGCCGCCCACCACGAGCACCGCGCACTTCACGTTCTTCATGTGCCGCGAGAGGTCGCGCCTCTGCCAAAACTCGTCGTAGGTGTCGTGCTTGTACTCGTCGTCCCACAGCGCCGTCGGGCTCTTCATGAACTTGTCGAGGTTCGCGACACTGCTGGCATCGAGATAGAACTTGTAGCTGTCTGTAATGCCGAAGCTGAAGGAGTCAACATCGGGCGCGGCGGTCGGGTTCTGCTGCACATGGAAGAACGGCGCATAGAAGCCAAAGCCGGCCGAAAGCATAAACGCGCCGCCATGGTACGAATCATCGCCGAGAAAGAGATCGGTCATGGGCGCCTGCGGGCTGGCCGCGGCAATGGCCGGATGGGAGTCGATGATCGACGCCGAAGTGTAGAAGCCCGGATACGAGATGCCCCAGATGCCCACTTTGCCGTTGTTGTTGGGCACATGCTTCAGCAGGAACTCGATAGTGTCGTAGGTATCGGACGACTCGTCGACATCCTTCGCGGACTTTTTCTCATCGATGGCCGGATGCATTTCGACGAAGGTTCCCTCGCTCATCCAGCGGCCGCGCACATCCTGGTAGACGAAGATGTAACCGGATTCCTCGAACTCATCCGAGGGGCCGAGACGCGCGGGGTAGCGATCTTCACCGTAAGGGGCGACGCTGTAGGGCGTACGGTCCATCAGAAATGGATAAGGGCCCGGATCGCTGGGGAAGGCCGACGCCTTGGGCACATAAACGGCGGTAAACAACCGCACGCCGTCGCGCATGGGAATACGGTACTCATACTTTGTGTAGTGCGCGCGAACGAAGTCCTCCGCGGCGGGTTGCGGTGCGGATTTCTGACCGCGGGCGATGCTGAGTGCAAGTGCAAAAACAGCCAGGACGGCAAGCGCGCGGCGGTGTGAATCAGGCATTAGAGGCTGAAATCTCCTGACCCTCCAGATTACTCCACGACCGAGGTCGGTGTTCAGCGGACCGTAGCTGGGCTGCGCTACGTGAACCACTGCACCTTGGCCCGCTGTCCTCGGCTGGCTCACTTCCACGTATGGGACTTCAACAACTCTGCGAGGGCGCCTGTATCAGTTGGCACTTTGCCCCCTAGAACCTCTTCAAGATTGAGATAAATGCGTCCCCAAATGCCGCCGTGTGACGTCTTTCGAAATTGCGTTTCGTGAAGCGTATCGCAAAGATAGAACTTGTGACCCACGCTTAAGTCCCAATCGCGCGCACGGGCTTCTTCAGTTGCCTGAAGGATGCGTTTTTGTTCGTTGGGTGTGAGCGCTTCCTGTCCTTCGCTCAACTTCACAGTGCCCTTATTTGTGTCCACTGCGCACTCTACGACTTTCACAATCTCCCCAATCGCACGGATGGTCTTGTGCGCGTAGATGCCTATATATTTAGCGTTCCGACCGCCTCTTGTCGCCGGGCAATAATACAGACGGAATCGCTCATTTGCTTCGAATGACAACCGGCAAGGCGGCACAAAGAGAGTATGTTCGTCCGTGGGTAGGAGATTCATATCGCTACAGAATGACTCATAGTCGTCAACAAGGGCAAGCATGTCTTCGTCATGGTCGGATAGGCAGGCCCGAGACTGTTTAATGAGATCCTCAAATGATGTGTGAACAACTTGGATGTTTCTGGTTAAAGCTCCTTTGCGAACCAAGGCTAGCTGCGACTTCGAGGAGTTCCGAAGAGAAGGACTGAGCAGGATCAACAATTTGTGTTGCTCGGCACCAAATATTGCCAAGTGGTTCTTTAGCTGTGTCGGACTAAATGCCTCGGTCATTTTCGTCTCAACAGCAATCTTGACGCTGTCTTGGGCTATGAATCCGTCGACGACGCTCTTCCCCGAACTTTTCTGTTGGCGAAATTGAAGCCAAGAACTTGCGAGCTGGACTTCTTGCTCCTGGCAGATTACGTCCAAGAACTTCTCGAATTTGAATCGGTTGTACTGATGGAGTCTCAAGAGAAAGAGCAGGCTGTTATTTGTTACGACATTCTCCGGCTGTGAGTACCTTGGAAAATAATGAATGTCTGCCATCCAAGTGCTCCCTGAAGGTATTTCGGCGGCTCAGAATCCGGCGCTCCGCCCATCGCAGCTAATACTACTCTTCTTCCTTCCGTTCTTCCGCTGCCTTCTTCGGCGTGGTCAGGGGCTTGGTGAAGTCGTTCGGGTAGCTTACGGCAGCGCGAGCCGGAAAGATTTCTGCGGGCCGCGGAGGTTGCGCTATCGCACATTGCGGCAAAACTCCTCCGCATTGGCGGTTTCTTCGATTTCTTTATACGATCCTTAGACGATCCGAAAAAAATCACTTTATTCTATAGAGGAAACACCACATCGGCGAGCGGCAGCTTTGCCGGGGTTGAAGCACAATTCCCGACGAATGAGGAGATTTATGTCAAAGTTCAAACTTGAGTACATCTGGCTTGACGGCAAGAAGCCCATTCCGGAGCTTCGCGGCAAAACCACCATCAAGAGCTTCGATAAAACGCCCACTCTCGCCGATCTGCCCCTGTGGGGATTTGACGGCAGCTCCACCATGCAGGCCGAAGGCAAGAGTTCCGACCTGGTTCTGAAGCCGGTAGCCCTCTATCCCGATGGCGCCCGCAAGGATGCATTCCTTGTACTCAGCGAAGTGTTGAATCCCGATGGCACGCCCCACCCGAGCAACCAGCGCGCCACGGCCCCGGACGATGCGGACCTCTGGTTCGGCTTCGAGCAGGAGTACTTCCTTTATAAGGACGGCCGTCCGCTGGGCTTCCCGGAGACCGGCTATCCCGGACCGCAGGGCCCCTACTACTGCGGCGTCGGCTACAAATACATGGGCTCGATCGCCCGCCAGATCGTCGAGGAGCACCTCGACCTTTGCCTCCACGCCGGCATCAACCACGAAGGAATCAACGCCGAAGTGGCCAAGGGGCAGTGGGAGTTCCAGATCTTCGGCAAGGGCACCCACAAGGCCGCCGACGACCTGTGGATCGCGCGCTACCTGCTGATGCGCCTCTGCGAAAAGTACGAGGTGGACGTGCAGCTGCATTGCAAGCCGGTCCGCGGCGACTGGAACGGCTCCGGCATGCACACCAACTTCTCCTCCAGGCACCTGCGCGAAGTGGGCGGCAAGGAATACTTCGAGGCCCTGATGGCCGCCTTCGAGAAGAACATTGAGGATCACATCGAGGTCTACGGACCCGACAATCATCTGCGCCTGACGGGACTGCACGAGACCCAGGCCATCGATAAGTTCAGCTACGGCCTCTCCGACCGCGGCGCTTCCGTCCGCATGCCGGTCAACTTCATCAAGCACGGCTACAAGGGCTATCTTGAAGATCGCCGTCCCAACTCCGAAGCCGATCCTTACCAGATCGTGGCCCAGATTTTGAAGACGATCAGCGAGGTTCCGCAGCTGGCCGTGAAGTAAACGGCTCAGACTCAACAAGAAATGACGGCGCGGCCGCCGATCGGCTGCGCCGTTTTTCTTTTGTCCCGGCGGTAGTATTATGGGACCTCCGAGGAAACGAGACATTTTCAGGAGGAAGCCTATGTCGAGAGCGAAAAGGGTCGTCGGCTTTATCATTCTGTGTTTCGCATTTGCGCCCGTCATTGCGCGGGCTGCCGATTGGGTTTACGCCGATAAGAGCCAAAATGGTGACGAAACCTACTACGTTGACCGGGATTCTGTCTCCAGAGACGGCAACACCATAACCTACTGGATGAAGGTCGTGTATTCACATGACCGGCACGGCATGATGTGGTCGCGATACAAGATGGAGGTGATCCTGTCTAACCCGAGGCGCGACAGAGACTTGGAGTTCTATGCGTATGACGCTGATGGCAACGTGCTGGATCATGAGACGTCACCAGGCGAATTCAGTGAGGTGCCGCCTGACACCCATGAAGACACGGTCATCGACACTGCTGTTCGGCTGGCGCAATGAGCGGCTCGGACTGAATCGGCAACTGCGGCGCGGCCGGAGATCGGCTGCGCCGTTCTTCTTTCTTCCACAGCCTCCACGCCAAGCCAAAGCTCGCCCCGCCTGGCCCCCAAGCCTTTCTTGACCCCGCAGGTTTCGCCTCGTATCGTTAAGGCAGAGCATGATGAAGACTTCCCCCAACACGTTGCGCATCGGGATCGCGGTCGTGGTGATTCTCGGCACCATCGGCTGGCTGGCTTACACGGGCTACGGAGCCAGCAAGAGCTACTACGTCAAGGTTCCCGAGCTGCTTTCGATGGGCAACGTCGTTTACGCGCGCCATCTTCGCGTCGATGGCTTCGTCAAACCCGGCTCCATTGAGCGCGACGGGCCGCGCGTCGATTTCGTTCTCAACGAGTACGAGAGTCACATGCCCAACGCCGCGAGTGGCCGCACCCTTAAGGTGAGCTACAAAGGCTCCGAGCCGCCGCCGGACACCTTCAAGGACGACTCCGAGGCCGTGGCCGACGGCACCTACGGCCGCGACGGCGTCTTCCACGCCACTACGCTCCAGGCCAAGTGCGCCAGCAAGTATGCGCCTGCCCAGCCGGGCGCGCAGCCCTCCGCTCCCGCCCCGGCCAAGCCGGCCAGTGCGGCCAGCGCAACGCCCGTGGCCCCCCCCTCAACCCAATCTGCCGCAAACTGATCGCATGAACGCGAACGCACCCGGAGCCGAGTCCACAAAGCATTGCGCCCGGCTCCATCAGGTGTCGAAGCTCTTCGGCAGCTTTGCCGCGCTGCGCCAGGTCACGGTCGATCTCGCGCCCGGCTGCTGCTACGTGCTGCTGGGCGAAAACGGTGCAGGCAAATCCACGCTGCTGCGCATCCTCGCCGGCCTCTTGCGCCCCAGCTACGGCGCGGTGCGCGTCTTTAGCGGCGCGGAGCCGCAGCAGGAACGCGCCCGCATCGGCTACATGAGCCACGCGCCCATGCTTTACGACGAGCTCACCGCGCAGGAGAACCTGCGCTATTTTGCCAGCCTCTATCCCGGCCGCAACTGCCTGGCGCCGGCCGATGTTCTCGGCCAGGTGGGCCTCGATCCCGCGTTGAACCGTCCCCTCGGCCACTACTCGCAAGGCATGAGGCAGCGCACCTCGCTGGCGCGCGTGCTCATCTCCTCGCCGGAACTGCTGCTGCTCGACGAGCCTTTCTCCAACATGGACGTCGAGAGCGCGCGGCAGATGGTCGAGCTGCTGGCGCGTTTCCGGCAGAGCGATCGCACCATCGTCCTTACTACGCACCAGCGCGATCTGGCCGCACCCATCGCCGACTGGGTGCTTACACTCCACGCCGGCCGCGTGGCCTCATTGGAACCGGGGAGCCCCACGCTATGAAGACCAACGGCGCGCGCTTCCTCGAGTCGCTCTCGATCGCGTTCGAGCTGCGCGAGTACGAGGTCGATCCCAACGACTTGACCGCGATCACGGTGGCTCAAAAAATCGGCATGCCCGCCGAACAGGTCTTCAAAACGCTGCTTACGACGACTGGAGCTGGGACCGGCGCGGGTGATTATGCTTTTGCCGTGATTCCCGGCGACGCGGAGCTGGATTTTAAAAAACTCGCGCGCGCCGCCGGCTGGCGCAAAGCCGAGATGTCGCCCCTCAAGGACGTGCAGCCGCTTACAGGGTACATCCGCGGCGGCGTCACCATCTTCGGCGCAAAGAAGCCTTACCCGGTCTTCGTCGATGAGACCGCGATTCTCTTCGACACGATCAGCGTTTCGGCGGGAACGCGCGGCACGCAGTTGATCCTGGCGCCCGGCGATTATCTCCGCGCCGCCGCGGCCCTCGGCGAACCCGTCGCAACCGCCAATCTAACCAAGGATCTGGGTGCCCCATCCAATCTCCAGTTTTCCGGTGAGAAAACTGGAGATTGGGTGGGAGGCCATGCCGGCTCTACGAACGAGCCTGCCCGGAGAGCACACAAATGACCCGCGCCCTCTGGACCCATCTCGTCAAAGATCTCCGCATCGAGTGGCGCACCCTCGACGCCATGATCTCCATGCTGTTCTTCTCGGGCCTGGTGGTGGTGCTCTTCTCCATCGCCTTCGATCCGCAGGGCCAGTTCGCGCAGCAGATCGCCGGCGGCGTGCTGTGCGTGGCCACCATGTTCGCTTCGGTCAGCGCTCTCAATCAGGCGTGGGCGCGCGAGATTCGTCACCAGGTCATGGATGCGCAGCGCATGGTTCCCGCGCCCGCCGCCGAGCTCTACCTCGCCAAGGCCATCGCCAACTTTCTCTTCGTCTCGATCGTGCAGGCGATCCTGGCGCCGTTCTTCTTCGTCTTTTACAACCTGCACATCGCGGGCAACGCGTGGCTGCTCGGGCTGGTGCTGCCGCTGGGCACGTGGGCGCTGGTTGCGAACGGCGTCTTCTTTGCCGCGCTCGCCATGAGCAGCCGCAACCGCGAGCTGCTGCTCTCGATCATTCTCTTTCCCATCTTCATTCCTGCGCTTCTGGCCATGGTGCAGGCCACCACCGCCATCTTCACCGGCGAAAACGACCCCGCGCAGTGGATCAGAATGCTCCTCGGCTACGACATCATCTTCACCACAGCCAGCCTGCTGCTCTTCGATGTCGTCTTTCACGCGGAGTAGGCAGGGCCCAGCCCGGTCACGGCCGAGCGCCGGGAGGAACCAGCAGGGTCAGCGAGTGGGGCACGACCTCAAGCCGCACCGGCAGAGAGCCCAGCACCTCGCCATCCGCTTCCACCAGCAAAGACTCGCTGCCGCCGTTGCGGGCGCGGCAATCGATGCTGGGCGTCTCCAGGAGCTCGACTGCGCCGTTGAAGGTGTGGCGCCCGGCCATCGCCGCCATCAGGAACGAGAGATAGCGCAGCCGGCTTTGCGTCTTGAAAGCCAGCAGGCTCAGGTTGCCGTTGCTCACGCTTGCGCCCGGCGCCAGCGAGCCCAAAACCCCGCCAAAGGAGCGCACCCGCACCGCCAGCAACTGCGATACATCCACCACGCGACCGGCGCCGTGTCCGTTCGCCGGCAGAGCCGCTTCAAAGAGGGGAAACGAAGACGTCGCCCAGGTGCGGAAGCACTCGGCCACGTAGAGCACGTAGCCCAGCCGCCGTTTGAGCTCCGCGTCCATGCGCGACATCACCAGCGCATCGGCGCCGATGCCCGCGGCCACGACGAAGTAACGCGAATCGGGATTCCCGGCCTGGTCCTGGAAGTGGATGCGCCCCACGGAGATGCGCTCCGGCTGGGCTTCGAGCAGTTGGCGCGCCACTTTGGCAGGCGCGCCAGTCAGGCCAAGATTCGCGGCCAGAGCATTCGCCGTGCCCAGCGGAATCACGCCCAGCGCAACATCGGTGCCCACGAGGCTCTGGACAATCTCGTGCACCGTGCCATCGCCGCCGCAGGCCAGAACCGCGTCGCAACCCGCGCTCATGGCATGACGCGCATGAAGCGTTGCCTCCCCGGCTTCCCTGGTTTCGAGAGCTTCGGCCTCGACGCCCGCTTCGCGAAATACGGCGAGAGCTTGCTCGACGGCCGCCTTCCGCCGCGCGGAATACTGGCCGGATGCCGGGTTGTAAATGAGCGCCACACGGCGCATGGCGGGTTTCACTTCAGCGGTAGTTCCTATCTCGTCAACTAATCTTCGAATACAACCCCTTAATCATCGCAGATTTTTACTCACAATGGTTGAAGACGCCGCCGAATCTCTTGCGAATTCCTTCACTTCCCGCGCGCAATCTCCCGCGTCCCATTGCGGAAACCTGCATTTCACGGAATCGTTCTATGATTGCGTTGGGGAGGCGCGAAGGCTATGCATCTTACCGGCAATACTGTCCTGATCACTGGCGGCGGCTCGGGCATAGGCCGCGGGCTTGCAGAATCGCTGCACGCGCTCGGCAACCAGGTCGTCATTGCCGGCCGCCGTCAGAAGACGCTCGATGAAACTACGGCCGCCAATCCCGGCATGAAGTCGATGCAGTTCGACATTCAGGACCCGCGCTCGATTTTCTGGCTTGCCGCGAAGGCTGTGGCTGAATTTCCATCGCTCAACTTCCTCGTCAATAATGCCGGCATCATGCGCGCGGAGAAGCTGCTCAACCAGCAGCCCGATCTGGCCGACGCCGAGGCCATCGTGACCACCAATCTCCTCGGCCCCATCCGGTTGACTGCGGCGCTTTTGCCGCATCTTCAGAGGCACGCCCATGCGGCGATCATGAACGTCTCCTCGGGCCTGGCATTTCTGCCTCTCGCGCTCACGCCCACTTATTGCGCCACCAAGGCCGCCATCCACTCCTACACGCTTTCGCTGCGTTACCAGTTGCGCGCGACGGGCATCGAGGTCCTGGAGCTGATCCCGCCCTACGTGCAAACCAACCTGATGAACGGCGCCGAAGATCCGCGCGCCATGCCGCTCAAGCAATTCATTGCCGAAGTGATGGAGATCCTGAAGCAGCAGCCCACGCCGCCTGAAATCTGCGTGGAAAGCGTCAAGGGTTTGCGCTTTGCGGCCGAATCGGGCAAGTTCGAGCAGATCTTCAACGGGCTCAACGCATCGATGGCGGATGGCGTTTAGGGCGCTTGTCATAGAAGGCGGCGTAACATCTAAAACAAAGAATCTCGCTCGCTGGAAGTAGTGAGGACTTGAATGAGGATTATGCTTCGCTATACTGGTCTCATCTGGTTGATGATTGCTGCGCAAGCTGTTCCGCAACCGCGTCAGAACCTGATGCCGGCTGTCTCTGGAGATCTTGACGTTTATGAGAGCGTCGTCCGATATCAGATCAAGTCTTGGGATTTGGCAGCAAGCACTTTCTGTATAGAAGTCGACGGTAAAGACGCGGACGAGACGCTCTTGAATCGCCTTCGTCCGCTTCCCGTAAAAGCGGCATCTGGGTGCGACCGAGAATCTGGGCGCGTCAAGGACAAGGAGACAAAGAAGGCCGCAGTCATTTTCGACATCGAGGAGATCCGCAGGATAAGCGATTCAAAGGTAGAGGTCGAGGGCGGCTACTGGTGTGGAAGCCAATGCATGGCAGAAGGCGTCTACCATGCGGTACATGAAGGACCTGGCTGGCGTGTGACGAGCTTCGACATGAAGATAATAGCTTAAGCGCTCATTGCTTACGGCACGTGGGCGTTTGGATTCAGCCGGTGCCATTCCTGTTGTTCGCGATTCCCACAAAACGGCGCGGCGATTCACACCCAACCGGCTGGTGGGAATTGCCCTAAACTCATCTCTATGGCCACTGTCCCCGACCTCACTCTGGATGCCGGACTGCCCGCGAACGTCGACGCGGAGAAGACCATCCTGGGCGCGATCCTGTTGGATAACGCCGCTCACGCCGAGGCCGCCGAACACATCAAACCCGACGATTTTTCGCTCGACTCGCATCGCCGCATCTTCCTGCGCATGGGCGAGCTCATCGACTCGGGACGGGCCGTGGATATCGTCACGCTCTCGAATGAGCTCTCGCGTTACAAAGAGGTGGAATCGGTGGGCGGCGTGGCTTACCTGGCTTCGCTCACGGAAGGGTTGCCGCGCCGCCCGGTGATCGAAGACTACATCCGCATCGTCAAGGACAAGAGCCTGCTGCGGCGGCTGATGGGCATCTGCTCGTCAGCCATCGCCAAGGCCGCAGACCAGAGCCAGGAGGCGATCAGCGTCCTCGACGAGACCGAAGCGCAACTGCTGGAAGTGAGCGATTCGGGCCTGACCCTGGGCCTGCAGCCGATCGACGCCATCGTGCGCGACTCCTTTGGATCGATCGACAACCTTTACAAACAAGCCCGCGACGTCACGGGCCTGGCCACGGGCTTCACCGATTTCGACCGTATGACCAGCGGCCTGCAAAAGGGCGAACTGATCATCATCGCGGCGCGGCCCTCGATGGGTAAGACGGCGCTGGCCATCAACATTGCGGAGAATGCGGCGATTCGCTACCATGCGACGGTGGCCATCTTCAGCCTGGAGATGAGCAAGGAATCGCTGCTGCGCCGCATGTTGGCTTCGCAGGCCAGCGTGGACCAGCGCAAGCTGCAAACCGGCTTCCTGGGCCGCGAAGATCACGACAACCTCCAGTCCGCGCTGGGGCTGCTGGTGGATTCGCACATCTTCATCGACGACTCTGCCGGCGCGTCGCTGGCCGAGATGCGCGCCAAAGCGCGGCGCCTGAAGCAGAACGCCGGCGGGCTCGATCTGGTGGTGATCGACTACCTGCAACTGATGTCGGCCACCGTACCGGGCTTGAAAAAAGGTTACGAAAATCGCGTGCAGGAGGTCTCGGCCATCTCGCGCGGCCTCAAGGCCATGGCCAAGGAGCTGAAGGTTCCCGTGGTGGCGCTCTCGCAGCTCTCGCGCTCGAACGAGAAGCGCGACGACAAGCGGCCGATGCTGAGCGACCTGCGCGAATCAGGTTCCATCGAGCAGGACGCCGACGTGGTCGCCTTCATCCATCGCGAAAGCTACTACAACCGCAAGGACGATCTGTCTGCCGAAGAAAAGGCCGAGGCGGAGATCCTTGTCGCCAAGCAGCGCAACGGCCCCACGGGCATCGTCAAGATGCACTGGAACTCGGCCTTTACGCGCTTCGA
>Ga0187852_1000441_pt1 | contig 44306 bp, 43 predicted proteins | sample June2016WEW_6_40_FD_134511 | JGI IMG/M metagenome (GOLD analysis project Ga0187852, IMG submission 134511) | Peatland microbial communities from SPRUCE experiment site at the Marcell Experimental Forest, Minnesota, USA - June2016WEW_6_40 | ecosystem: Environmental > Terrestrial > Soil > Wetlands...
AGGGCAGGGGCTGAGGCATCTGCCGCACAGAAGGTCGCTGCGTGATCGAGGACGACTTCGCCACGCTCGTTGAACGCGTCACATCCCCCCCGACGTCGTCGTCTTCGCCATGCCGGTCTATTTCAGCGACATGAGCGAGAGCCCGAAGGCGTTCCTCGACCGGCTGCGTCGCACCTGCATGCACGAGAAGAAGGGCAAGGCGGGTACTGGAACGCACAGACACCCGCTACGCGCTACCCACACCGTTTCTGGGCAAGGTCGCCTCACTTTCCTGCTCGTGTCAGGCGAAATCGGTCTAATTATTAGTGTCGGGCTAGGACGGCAATGACTCGCGCACATCGCGCACTCTGGCCGCGCGAAGGCGCGCCGTGCTTATCGTCACGCCCATGAGCTTCTCAAAGTCGGCATTCAGTATCCCTGGAACCCCACAGGCACGGCGTGCATCGTTGGCTATCTCGTAGATGATCCCGGCCGCCCAGCCTTCCGGCTGGCCCGCGAGAGGCTTTTCGCTGGCGCGCAGCATGCGCAAGTATTTCACCGCCTCCCTCTGCATCGCCGCATCAGGGTGAGCGGCAAAGTACTTCTCCAACTGTGCGCGACACGCCGCCTCGAACTCCTCGCTCATCGCTTGCATCGTCATACTCCTACAACCACCGGACCATCACAGGAGCGAAAGTAATCTACCACGCAATATCGGCCAGGCGCAAGAGGCACATGATCCAGACGCCCCTGGCCGGTAAGCGCAATGGATATCCTACCCTTCGGCTTCTCCCCCGGCAGCTTCCTTCCACCAGCCGTCCAGCCGATCCTCGGAGTCATCCTCTGATTCTGGCAGATCATTGTACTTTGCGAAGACTGCCGTAACGTCGAAAAGCAACTTCATCTTCCTTCCGCACCCCAGACATCGGCACCGGACGCGGTCATAGCACTTTTCCTCGTACCAGCCGTTTCCGTAAAGCAATTCATGCGCCTCGACCTCGACCGAGCCTCCACATTCACAACGGCGCTTCCTTGCGTGCTCGCTCGCATAGTTGCTGGATAAGGCGCATGTGGCCATGTCGTAGGGCTCGCCGGAACGTTCGTCCCTGGCGAAGCAGAACGGGTCATAGTCGACCAGGAGCACGTCCGAAATGCTGGTCGAAGGCGGCCAACAAGCGTGCTCCGTTCTCGCCCCCGTAAAGTCCGCTCCGCAGATGCAAGCGAAACTGAAATTGGCTCCCGTCAAGTCTGTGTCCCTGAATACGACTGAACTCGAGTCGGAATGATTGAAGTTGGCGCCTCGCGCGTTCGCCAGGAGCATAGTCGCCCCCTGAAGAGTGGCGCTCCCGAAATCAGCGGAGACAAGAACGGTTTCGCTGAAATCGGCCCCTACTGCATGGGCATGTGAAAAATCGCTTCCGGTAAAATCAGCGTTGATGAGTATGGCCATATCAAAGTCTGCCAGATAGAACCTGGTCCGCGTAGCAGCAGCGCGGCGAAGGTCAGCCTCTGTCAACTTGGCGCACCGGCAATCGGCCTCTGTGAAAATTGACTCGCGAAGAATCGAACCGGTCATGTCCGAGAAGCTCAGGTCGGCTTCCACGAACTTCGCGCCTGAAAGGTTCGCTCCTCTTAGACTGAGTTTCTCAGCATGAATCCCTTGCAGGTCGGCGTTCCGCAGGTCGTATCCGCTAAGGTCAGCATACCGCAGGTCTCGGCCGTTTCTGACCCTGTATTCGTCGGCAAAAGGGAAGCCCCTGAGGATGGGCCGCCAGTCTCCTCCCTGCCGCGCCGCCTGAACGAGTGCTTTCAGTCTTCGCTGCCCATCTTCCGTTTGCCATCGCGCCCTCAACAGTGCCGGTTTATCGGCCATCCTTGTTCCTCCAGAAGAGACAGACAGTCTGGTTGCCGCAATTGCCATGCCAGGGACTGTACTCAAGGAGTAGGAGGAGGCCAAAAGGCCGCCTTTGTAGAATGTCACGAACTGCCCGTCATAATTTGACAGTACTCTTGCAAAAAGCCGGAGTCGGGCGTATGCTCACAGCCACGCAAGTCCACGTTCTGGCGACTGATTGGAGGGGAACCATCGTGCGCCGGTATATTCTCACCTTTCCAAGTCCGGACGGCGTAGTCTCGGCCGCCTTGCTGCTCAGATTCTTCAAGGAAGCTGAGATCGCTCTCACCAGCGGCGCCAAAGTCGGCGATGCCCTCAAGGAGATCGCAGAGAAGAAACCTGCGGAAGTCCATGTCTGCGGCCTCGGCATTTACTGCCCGGTTGAAGACGTGGCCGCCTCTCTGCGAGCCGTAAAGCGCGCCGGCGGCAAGGCCACGTGGTACTGTGGCGGGCACTACCTGGACTCCTTCGCCTCCGACCTTGCGAAATACGCAAGGCTCGAGTTTGATCACTCCGACCGCCATGTCTCAGAAGTCATCTTTGACCAGTTCGCAGGCCGGGATGAAGACGCGGCACAGGTTTTGCGGGTGCTCGATCGGAGTGCGCGAGCAGCGGGCGAGACCGCTTTCATGGCCGATCTGACCCAGGCATCTTTGCTCTCGTACTTCCGATTTGAGGATCGAGCGGCCGTGCCGAACTGTATCAGGAAGCTGGCGTTTCCAGAGACGATCACGGAGGCCGACAGGAAGTTGGCGCGGCAGTTCGCGTCTGCTGAATGGGTGTACCTTGCCGGCAAAAGCGCAGCCATGAAGCGTCTGACAAAGCTCACTCAAAAAGTCGCTGCGGACCGCGACTCCAGAATTCTGATCCTTGGCGAGACCGGCACCGGCAAAGAGACCATCGCGCGCATGATCCATGAATCCAGCCCACGAAGCCAGCAACCGTTCATTCCTGTCAACTGCTCAAATTTCACAGAATCGCTGCTCGAGAGTCAGCTATTCGGCCACGAGAAGGGCACTTTTACGGGTGCCGATGCCAGAAAGGAAGGACTGTTTGAGCAGGCCAACGAGGGCACACTTTTTCTGGATGAGATCGGCGAGATGCCCTTGAATCTCCAGGCGAGCCTTCTCCGGGTCCTCGAGACAGGGCGTTTTCGCCGTCTGGGCGGTAAAGAAGAGGTGCGAGTCGACGTGCGCATCATCTCCGCAACGCACCACGATCTGCTCGAGGACGTCAAACAACGGCAGTTCCGAGAGGACTTGTACTATCGTCTGAGCACAGTTCCATTGAAAACGCCGGCCCTGCGCGAAGTCCAGGAGGACATCCCGCACATCGCCCAAGATCTCGTTTATCGCTGTTGCTTCAGCCGAGCCATGCAAGCATGGAAGCTGACGAAAGACCAGGAACGCGCCTTGTGCGGATATTCCTGGCCCGGAAACGTGCGCGAACTTCTGAACGTCGTCGAACGAGCCATCGTACTGGGCGAGCGTGATTTCTCCAAGGTCATCGAGTCCGGCGCGCAGCCGCCAGTCTCGCCATCAGAGCAAAAGCTCTCCTCCGGCCCTTCCGCCGTTCGGCTCCTCGAACAGGTCGAGCGCGAGTATGTGCTTCAAGTCTACGAGAGCGCGGGCCGCAATAAGACCCGAGCAGCGACGTTGCTCGGGATTTCGCTCAACACGCTGAAAAAGAAGTTGGCGCAGGCGCGAAACTGACCTGCATACGTCATTTTCTGCCTAGCAGTTCCTGACAACTCCATCATCGGCTTGCAGTCTCCCCGCTTGCTTTACGAGCGCTCCCTCACCCACGCGCCCCGGCATGGAACTTGCTCATGGCGTTGAGCGCAAAGGCTGATTTCCTGATTCATTTTGCGGAGGACCGTCCTTGAGTCAAACGGCACTTTGCCCGAAATGCGAAATTCCCTTATACAATCCAGACAGTTTCGATATCGCGCCTGAAATGCGGGAAGAGTTCTTCCGGGAGTTCGGCCGGCCGCTCCGCTGCCCCAAGTGCCGGATCGAGTATGGGGTCGAGAACGGTAAGGCCGAGTACGACACCACAAATCCTCACTCTGACCCGTTCCGAAGATACTATTACCAGCGGCAAGGAGGCCGGACCATATTCGTGGGCGAACTGTGGCCCACGCCGGAGGACATGGGGACGTTCTTCAGACTCGAAGACCTCGGCGAGCAAATGGACGGCACCTGCATCCCCTTTGAGGATTTGCGGGCGCATCTGGCTGAGGAGGATATGGCGATCCTGGGAGAGATAGTTGAGCCTTTCATCGGATGCGAGAGCGGGCTGAGCCTAGGAGACATCTCGTTCCACCCGGAGGGCCCGGCCTCGGAAACGGTTGGCTTTGAGCTCCCAGTCCCTGAGTTGCCCTACCGCGAACTCTGCCGCAGAATTTTCCACTTCTACGAGCCGTGGTCGCCGGTCGCATCCAATGACATGCGCCTATACCACCTGATCTGGAAGGTGACTCTGAGAATCTACTGGAGGCTGCTTCGTGGGGTACGGATTCATCCCCTTCTGCTGGTGAGCAACCTCGACTTCATGGACACCGTTCGAACTTGGGCGGTGGAAGAATACGGGCCGAAAATCCGCCTCACCCCGCCGAAGGTCCGGGCGCTGCGCGCCGTCATCGAGCACTTCGCCTTCGAGAGCATGAAACCCACTGAGGAGGCAGAAATGCTCGCATGAGCAAATCGAAGGACAAGGGCAAGCGCTTGGGCACGATCCCAGTGGCTGCCAGAGGCCGTTGTCGAACCTTATTCCTCAGAGGACGATTCCAACAGGCTACGTGGATGCGGGTCTTGACGCCCTGCTCCGTGATGGATACCATGTCCTTCTCGGAGACCTCGTGAAAGGGCCTGCGTATATCCGCTTTGGCGGAGGATTGCTGAATGAGTGGAAGGTTGCACGACGAAGGGTACGTCGCAGGCGCAAGCGCCGCAATCATGAAGACCGTGACGGAGATTGAGGCGATTATCAAGGGCAAGACGCTTTCGCCGGCTGGCCCAAAGAGAAGAAAGCTGCGTTCGGAACTACGAAGCGTCATCGTCAGGGCGTCCAAACGCTGGTACAAACGGGGCTTCAAGCGCGGGCACATGGAGTCGTTCCGTTCGTATAAGCAGACTGGTCGCGTTCCAATTAAGCTCTTGATCTCGGTGAATCGTGAGTTTATTCCCGATGCCAGTACGAGTGTGGTGATAAAGTCTTCCCTCTCAAAGGCGTTCCGCACAAAGGTCAGCAGACTCACAGGCGCCCGCACTCGATAGCGCTGGGACTTGTGCACGGAGGGCAGAGCTATGTTGATATGGCACGTCGCTCTGTGCATCGCAGTTGCGGCCGTCCCGCTATACCTGTTCCGCCGAAAAAGACATATTCAGCGACTGCGAGCCGCAGTCTTGGAAAACAATGTCATTCCTTCGGCAAGAATCCTGAGTTGGTCTGAACATCCTTCCCCCACTGCTCGCATAGAACTCGACCCGAGCGGACTGGAGCATCACCCCGAGATCAAACAAACAGCGGCGAAAACGGCGGATGAGGTAGCCGTGCGATCACATGTCTGGGGCAAAGACCTGACAACCACCGCAGTCGACGCGGCAGTTTCTTCCTTGCCTTCTCTTTACCACCTGTCACAAATTGACTGGAACGTGGTCGAGGCCTTGAAGTTCTCTTCAGGCGCAAGCCACAACCTTGACAACTTTACTCATCTGAAGGATTACTTAGACGCACACTACTTCAAGGTCGATGTCCCTGACGGCTTCTTACGTCGGCTACACGGCTACGTCGGCGAGCAGATCGCACGCGATGTCGCCCAAGATAGTGCTCACCGCGTGGAGTTTCCTGAAACGCCAAACCAACCAGGGTATGATATGCTCGTGGATGGTGATCCTGTTCAGGTCAAGGTAGGCAAACACGCTGCGCAGAACATCGGAGAACACTTTGAAAAGTATCCCGACATTCCAGTGGTAACCGATCCGGAGGCAGCGGCGCAGTTTGCTGATAGCGGTCTGGTCGACGGCATGCCTGAGTTGGCTCCGGACAACATAGATCAGGTAACAGACCAAACGCTTGACGGCATTGACGGGCTTGACGGAGACCAAACGCACGGCGTTGTGCCCATCTTTACCGCTTTCAGGTCCGGGATCAGAGAGCTAGAGCTACTAGTCAGAGGAAACACCGATCTTGAACATTCCGCAAAGAACGTGGGTCTTGACATTGCTGGCGTAGGCATCGGCGGAACGATAGGAGCCATTGCTGGAGCCGGCGTAGGTGGGGCGCTGTTCGGACCTTCAGGTGTGAGCTACGGAGAGTTTCTTGGCGGGCTGGCAGGAGCTGCCATTGGGAAGGCCATATCGAATGAGGTGAAGTATACGCCATTCAAGAACGCGCTTGCGGCTTACCAGAACCACAGCAAGCATGTCCGAGAGTGCCTTCAGGCGCGCGAGACAGAAAAACAGAAGGAATATGCTGAGTACGTGGAAGAGCAGGAGCGCGCCTTATCAGCCAATATTGAGGAAATGAAACGGACGCTTGGACAAGCTCTCGCCAAGAATTACTCCTGGTTCCTGGGCGTCTGCACGCGGTTCGTGAAGGCTTTCCCCGGAGTAATAGACGAAGTGATGCGCAACTTGCAAGCAGCGCGGGAATCGGAAATGAAAGCCGTGAAGCGGTCAGGATGGATTCGCAGGACATTGTGGCCGACCTATTCTGACGTTCATTACGATGTCCTTGAAGAAGTTTTTGCGGAAAGGCTGGCCTACATTGAACTGTGTCGGCGAGACTTGTTGCCCCGGCTCGCGGAAGTGCCGGAAAGAATGTCGCCAGTCGAGGCAATCGGGGCTATAAATTCTTTCATCCGCGTCCGACCGTTTGAGAGTCATGTTCTTGACAGTCTGGCTAGTCAATTGAACGCAGCTTACACAACAGTCAACCGAAGAAAGGCGAAGCTCGAAGAGCAAATAGCAGCTAGAGCACAAGCCGCACGGAAACAATGTTTTGCGGCCATTCACCGGAAGGCCCTAACGACGTACTCGGATCTCGCACAACACGCAAACGAGCAAATTGAATCTTTGCGCAAATGTGGGGCTGCAGCACATGCGGAAGCTAAACGTGTGGGCATTAAACTTGGCGGCGCGGACAGGCGGGAAGTGTGACCATCAGTCACGACGACAGCAGCACGTGGTTAATGACGTAGCGTTCTCCCCACAATATCCCAACTATGCCGCCTCTCGGTAGTAGCTCTTGATCAGTCCTCCCAGTTGCTCGCGGCAGTGGACGGTCCCATGTGTCTGCGGCTCGAAAGCCGGATCAAGTACTCGATTTCCCATCCCGGCTCCTCTGTGTGGCCGCTGCCGGAGATAATGGGATGTCCAACAAGCCACGATGTAATCGAGTTGCCGCAGAGAGAAGATGCAGAAGTGATTCAGACACTCACTTTTGAGTCGTCCCACGAAACTCTCCACGAACGCATTGGCCTGGGGCGCTCGAATGGGAATCTGCTTCGGCCGCACACCGAGTTCCTTCCAGAACTGCCGGAAGTGCAGGGTGAACTTCGTGTCATGATCCATGATGAGCATGGTGGGGCGAATCTGTTCTTCCTCCATCCACATGGCGGCGTTCCTCGCCTGTTGGAGAATCCATCTATCATCCGGATTGAACGTCGCCGGGGAGCAAAATACCTTCCGGGTTTTCAGATGCAGCCAGACAAGCACGTGGGCATCCAGCGTCCCGCGAAGCGTGTGGACGGGCTTCGTAAAGAAATCGACCGCCACCAGGGATTCCAGATGGGCATGAATAAACTGCGTCCAAGGCATCGGCGGCTGGCGAGTCTGCGCCTTCTCCGGCGTCGGATGGATGCCATGCTCTCGAAGAATACGCTTGACGGTAGTCGTGGCAATCGAATGGCCCAGCTTCTTCAACTCTCCGACAATCCGCCGATACCCCCATAGCAGGTTTTCCTTGCCCATTCTCACGACCAGATCATGCACCTCCGGTGAGAGTTTGGGCCGTCCGGACTTCTTCGGTTGCTTGCCCTTCTTCGCATCGCTGATCCACCGACGGTACGTCGCTGGCTTAACGATTTCCAAAACCGGCTTCACATCGTGCCCGATCTCCGAACCTATCCGGAGCAGTTCGGCTTTCTCCTCCGGATCGGGTACAATGTGCTCCTTCGGCAGACGCCGGCGCAAGATCCGAATCTGGGCTTTCAGTAACCGAATCTGGGCGTTGTGGCGTGGCGCGAAAAACTGCACGAGCAAGCACAGAAGAGATTGAAAGGCATGAGTCATGTCTGAATGATCCCCAGATGAAAAGTCAGGGAAATGGCACGCCGGGCGGCCTTCGGGATGCGTGCGTATATTTTGGCACCCCGCTAGGCCGAAGGCAAGCCCCCGATGGCCACCGGGCGAGGTGACCATATCTGGGAACCTGATGTGGGTGCATCTGGGAACTTGATCAACGCAATTTCGAGATTTTCGCTGCTCTTCCAAACAATCCTGTAATCAAACTCAAAACCCCTTGTCCTATCCGACCGCTCCTCCGTGACTTACAACACGTCCTAGTTATCCACAAAACAGAGAAGAGTTCGACTACAGATACGTTCCCTTCAATTTGAAACCGGAGAGAACCGCTCTCCGGCAGCCAAGGCCCGCTGCACTGCGCAGCGGGCCTTGCGCGTTATAGGCCAATAACTACGCGGTTTTTCGCAAGCGCGCCGCCGGCCCAGCGGTCGAAGCTGGGAACGAGGCGCGCCCGTTATCGCCCTCAGCGGCCCCGAAAACGCCCCCGTTTCTCTCTCTTTCTCCGAAAGCTGGGAACTGCCCCGAATCAGTTCCCAGTCTTTCGGTTACTGCGGCACAAGGACTTACGACAACTCGATTTTCGGGAGTTCGCGTCATGCTCGGAGTACCAAACATAACGAAGCCCAAAATTGAACGTCAAGAATTCCCGGTTGCGGATGGAGAGGGGGAGAACAACGACCTCGTGGCATATTCCTCGTGCTCACCAACCGCAGCAACTCAAGCCACGCTTCTCTGTCCAGCTGGCTGTCTCTTATCGAGTCGACAATATCTGCACAGCACGTAAGTACTCGAGCCATGTTCCTGGTTGCGAATGTCAGTGGCGCGGAGTAGACTCTTGCCGAGACTCAGAGTCGCCTTGCCAGCCAATGCGGCATGGCACAAGATGCGTGCCGCGATGAGGAGGAGGGAACTCAATGAACGGCAATGCCAGCAGCACCTACCAGATGGTTCCGGTTGATGCTATCGAACTCGATCTGACGAACCCGCGTATTGCGAAGTACGTGGAGATGTACGGCAGCAAGATTTCGGCCGAGCAGATGAGCTTGGCGCTGGGAGCGGGGGACAGCCAGGCTGAGGACGGCAACACGACCTTCTACAGCCTCAAGGAGTCGATCAAGACCAATGGCGGGGTGATCCATCCGATCATCGTCAGCAAGCACGATGACGGGAGGCTCGTGGTCATTGAAGGAAACACGCGCACGCTGATCTACCGCGAGTTTTGTGAACAGGCTATCCCCGGCGACTGGACCAAGATACCGGCTATGGTCTACTGCGATCTCTCCCTGGCGGACATTGACGCCATTCGCCTTCAGACCCATCTCGTCGGCCCGCGTCCCTGGGACCCGTACTCCAAGGCCAAATACCTCGACCATCTGAGGAATGCGCAACATCTGACTTTCGCTCAGGTCGTGGATTTCTGCGGCGGCAAGAAACGGGAGGTCCAGGACTACATCGCCGCCTATCACGACATGGAGAAGCACTATCGCCCCTTGTTGGAGAGCGATGACCAGTTTGACCCGACGCGCTTCAGCTCATTCGTTGAGCTTCAGCGGCCGCGCATCCTGGAGGCGGTGGTTGCCCACGGGTTCACGAAGACGGACTTCGCCAAGTGGGTGCGAGATCAGCTCCTGTCCCCGCAGATGATGGTCAGAAACCTACCCCGCATAATGGAGAACCCCAAGAGCCGGGAGGTTTTCCTGACCGACGGGGCGCAAGAAGCCATGAAGGTCATTGATGTCCCGCCTGACGACGAAGCCATACGCAACGCCTCGCTGGAGACTTTGGCTCGCGAACTGAACCGTAGGGTTCTCAACATAACCTACTCCGAATTGCAGCGGCTGCGCGGCAATGTCGGGTCTGACGAGAACCAAGTGATCTGCGCCGCCAGAGACCAACTGACTCAGCTCTGCACCGACATTGCCTCCGAAGGGTGAGGTATGAGCGAGTCGGCTCTGCACATGGCGCTGACCGCCGCATTGGTGCGATGGGTCGCCGAGCGTTACTTCGATGGCGACGAAGGCCGAATTCTTGTGGATTGCCCGGAAGGGCATTATTCGAGAGATAACCCGCCGCGTATCGGCGGCTACACACCTGACGTTTTCGCCAACCAGATGAACGGGCAAGGCAATATCGTCGGGGAGGCGAAGACAGCGTGTGATCTAGAGAACTGCCATACGCGAGCGCAACTGGCGGCGTTTCTGGACTACTGCGTGCAGAACGATGCCACACTGGTGATGGCCGTGCCTTGGTACGCGGAGCGCCTCGCGAAGGCGATGATCAGAAATATCCAACGTCGGAGAGGCGGCCCACCGGCGTCGGTGGTGGTTCTTGAGAGACTGAGTGGATGAACAGCACTAAGGGAAACGAAACACCAGCGGCCGACGGTTCTGCGTCGCGCATTATCCTGAAGAAGGAGCCGCGACTGGATGCCAAGCGCCAGGCATTCTCCTATCAGGTCGAGGCATTCGAAGCGGTTCGCGACCGGACGTATGCCGCGATCTTCCACGAGCAAGGCCTGGGTAAGACGAAAATTGCCATTGACCTGATGTTGTACTGGCTGGGCACGAAGGCCGTCGACACGGTCTTGCTCGTCGTGAAGAAGGGCCTGCTGGTCAACTGGAAGCGCGAGCTGGAATTCCACAGCTACTTGAAGCCACGGGTGCTTACCCAGAGTCACCAGGCGAATTTCTTCGTGTTCAACAGCCCCGCGCGCGTGGTTCTCACGCACTATGAGGCCGTCAAAGGGGAGAAGAGGAGGATGCAGCTCTTCCTCAAGGCCCGTTCGGTCGGAACGATACTGGACGAATCTACGAAGATCAAGAACCCGGACGCCGATTTGACCCACGCGTTCTTCGATCTGGCGACCCTGTTCAAGCGACGCGTGATTATGACGGGCACGCCTGTGGCAAACCGCCCGGAGGACATCTGGGCGCAGGTCTGGTTTCTCGACCAAGGCGCCAGCCTAGGCAATGACTTCGCCTCGTTCCAGAGGGATGTCGCGCTCACCAACGACTTGGCTCATGATGAAGGCGCGCAGCAGGCCTACGAAGCTGCGCTGGAGCGGACGTTCGCCAAGATAGCGCCATTCAGCGTCCGCGAGAACAAGAGCAGCGGCATCATCTCGCTCCCGGAAAAGGTGATCCGATCGATAACGACCGATTGGGAGCCTCACCAGTGGGAGCTGTACTGCCAGGTCCGCGATCAGATGCGGGCCATCGTCATCCGCGAGGGCGTCCCAACCGAAGATCAGGCGGAGGCAATCCTGAAGCGACTCCTGCGTCTCGTGCAGATCGCCTCCAACCCCGCTCTTGTCGATTCCGGGTACAAGTGCGAGCCGGGGAAGATGCATCCCCTGAAGGACTTGATCGGACACATTCACGATCACGGTGAAAAGGCCATTGTCTGGACTGGCTTTACGGAGAACGCCGACTGGTTATGTGCTGAACTGAAAGGCTACGGCGCGTGCAGGGTTCATGGCAAGCTATCTATGGATGCACGAATTCGCGCGATTGACCGGTTCATGACCGACGACGTCACGGAGGTGCTCGTCGCCACACCCGGAGCCGCCAAAGAGGGCCTTACGCTGACGGTAGCGAATCACGTAGTCTTCTACGACCGCAGTTTCAGCCTGGACGATTACCTTCAGGCCCAGGACCGCATCCATCGAATCTCCCAGACAAAGACCTGCCATGTGTATAATTTGATCATGCGGGACTCCATTGACGAATGGATCGACGTGCTCATCCACGCCAAGCACATGTCCGCCCAGTTGGCGCAAGGAGACATTTCGCTGGACTGCTACCAGAGCCAGATGACGTACCACTTCGGCGACATTCTCCGGCAGGTGCTGGGTATTGAGAAAAACAAGGGAGCAGACGAATGGCCAGAACTGAATGGGTGACCGATGCGTTGACGCTCTGTGGGAAGGAAGTCCCCGTTCGGGCGGGGGTAATGAAACAAGCCGAGTTGCAGTTCTACCCCGATAACCCCAGGGTCTACTCGATAGTTCGCGCGGCCGAGCAGGAACCGACCCAGGCGGAGATCGAGCGGCGACTCTCGTTGATGGACCACGTCAAGCAGTTGGTCCAGTCGATTCGCGCGAATGGCGGCCTGACCGATCCTCTCATCGTTCGGGACGGCGACAACGTGGTGTTGGAAGGGAACAGCCGTTTGGCCGCGTATCGCCTCCTTGCTCGCAACGATCCCATTCGGTGGGGCACGGTGAAGGTTAAGCTGCTGCCTGCCGATATCGGAGAGGACCTCGTCTTTGCGCTGCTGGGCGAGTATCATATTATCGGCAAGAAGGACTGGGCGCCCTACGAGCAGGCCGGCTATCTCTACCGACGCCACGTGAACCACAAGGTGTCCCCACAGCAGATGGCCGATGAAATGGGCCTCTCCACGAAGATGGTGAATCACCTGATTCACGTCTACAGCTTCATGGTTGAGCACCAGGACAACGACGTAACGCGGTGGAGCTACTACGATGAATACCTGAAGCACAATCCGATCAAGAAGGCGCGTCAGACACACCCGGACCTCGACAAGGTGGTCGTAAAAAAGATCAAGTCTGGCGAGATTGCCCGTGCCGTGGATGTCCGAGAAAAGCTTACGAAGATTGCCAAGGCCGGAGGCAAGGCGCTGACCGCCTTTGTGGAGAATGAAGGGACGTTCGAGCGAAGTTATGCGCGCGCGCTCGACCACGGCGCTGACAACACCTGGTATCAGCGCTTCCACAAATTCAGGACGCAGTTGACCGAGGATGAGGTCCGTGACGAACTGCGGGCGATGAATGGCGGTCACAAGAAAAGGTGCGTCTTCGAATTGAACAAAATCCAGCTGGCGATCAAGTCCCTTCTTGACGATGTGGAATAGCCTCCGACGTGAAGGGCGCGGGCCACGCGAGGGAGCACGTCATCGCACCTTGGCGTGCCGATCCTATTGACAGGAAAGGAGATATGCCGTATAACTCTGCAATATGAAGAGTTTCTCTTCAAGAATGGCTATCCAGGGCGTAGTCGGGTTGTGCGGCGGCCTCGAGGTGTTCTTGGGGTTTGCCGCCGCCAACGTGCTGCACTCTCTCTCCTTCGCCGATACTCTGGACGAGGACTCCGGGCAAGGTTATCAGCGGCCACGTAACAGAGGCCACAGCCTGGACTTCAAGCGCTACATCAGCCTTCCGCGCAGCTCCACCATCCCCTTGACGTTCAACCTGAGACCCGACCTCGCTCAAGCGTGGCAGTTGGAACGAGGCGCAGATGGACGCGCGGTGCTCCATCTCGATTTGGCGACCCCATGCCTCGCCCAGGTCGACTGCCAGCATCGCCTCGGGGAACTGGGTGACAGCCATGTGCCCCTCGCTTTCATGACGTTCGTGGGCTTGGACCTGCGGGCAGAGATGGGGCTATTTGTCGTGATCAACGGCAAGGCGAAGGGACTCTCGTCCTCGCTCACGGATTTCCATGAGAGCACCCTGCTCGCGAATCTGGCCGAGGACGCGCCTCAATTGTACATTGCGCGAAAGTTGAATGAAGACCGCACCTCCCCATGGTACAAGCTCATACGCTGCGGAGGTGAGAGCACCTCAGGCCTGAAACGTCGCACGTCCTTTCGGATGATGCAGAAAACGGCTTCGCGCTTCCTGTCGCAAACGCGAGGAACGCTCGCTGGCGATACGGAAAGCAAGTATCAGGTAGTCAAGTCCTTCTGGCGGGCAGTCGTTCGAGTATTCCCGAATGAGTGGACGGACCCGCGTCATCATCTGCTCACGAAGGGAGTCGGTCTGTACTCGCTCACTGGCCTTCTGAGCGACCTTGTGAACGACGCGCGGGGGACGGTTCTGGACGAAGACGCTTTCGTCTCAAGGCTGGCCCCCCTTGCTGGCCACGTCGACTGGACGAGTCGTGGAATGTTTGCCAATGCGGGAGGACAAAAAGGTGCGACGGAAATTCACCACCGGCTAAGGAAAGTGCTGCTGAATGAGAATTCTGCTCGTTGAACCTCAATATAGAAAAGCGCGCGCGAAACAACCGGGAAGCCCGCCCCCTAAGCCAGGTGCGCCGCGAGATGATAACACGCTCTGGTATCCGCCGCTTGGACTCATGAAACTGTCGCGCTTTCACAAGATGCGTCACCACGACGTGAAATTCGTGAGCGGCTGTGACCCGAGCTTGTTCGAAGAGACAGGGCTCTTCGGTCCTGGCAAACGTTGGGACCGCGTCTACATCACCACGCTATTCACGTACCACTTCGACAAGATCGTCGAGACGATCAACTTCTACAAGGAGGCCCTCGGCGGCACCACCAGTCGGGTGTTTGTGGGCGGGATCATGGCCTCCTTGATGCCGAAGGCGATATTTGAAGCAACGGGGGTGCAACCGAAGTGCGGCGTCTTGACGTCGCCAGAACAGATCGGCCTGTCTGGTTCCGATAACATTGACCGGCTGCCGCCGGACTACAGCCCGGACCTCCTTGACCCGACCAAGTATGCTATCAACGACACGTACCACGGATACGCGACGCGAGGCTGCAAGAACAAGTGCCCCTGGTGCGGTGTGCCCATGCTTGAACCTGAGTATGTGCCGTATATCGATATCAAGCCCATGATCTATGCGTTGCGGGAAGAGCACGGGGACAAGGCAACGCTGAAGCTCATGGATAACAATGTCCTGAATAGCGATCAGCTCGAACAAATCGTCGATGACTTGCTGGAACTCGGCTATGGTCGCGGCAAGCTGACAGAGAAGACCAAGAAACAACGCGTCGTGGATTTCAACCAGGGACTAGACGCGACCCACATCACCGACCGCACCATGCGCCTTCTGGCCAAGCTCCACATCAAACCGATGCGGATTGCCTTTGACCGTCTTGCGGAGAAGAAGGATTACGTCCGCGCGCTGAGATTGGCGAAGGAGCACGGCGTCACCGAGTTCTCCAACTACATGCTCTACAACTTCAAGGATACTCCGCACGATCTCTACGAAAGGCTGATCGTGAACATCGAGCTGAACGAGGAATGGGTCCGAGCCATTCCCGGTCGTATGGCCGGAAAGATATACAGCTACCCGATGCGATACGCCCCGATCCAGGAGGAGAAAGGCGATAGGGCGAATCGAAAGCGCGACGCAGTTCGCAACGTGAAGACCGAGAGTCATGACTGGCTGAAAGAACCTGTCTGGACGCGTCGCTTCATCCGCAACATCGAGATCATGAAGGGCGCTGCGCACGGGGCGATCTCGCCGACGCCCACACTGGCGCGACGCACTTTGGGTGAAACCTTCGAGGAGTTTGTCGCCAATCTCTACATGCCGGAGGAACTCCTCCGCAACCGAAACCAGCACGAAAAGAAGGTCTACCCGCACGAGCCGCGCCGCAAGCCTGGATCGGGCAAGGTGGAGGAATTCAGGGCGTTCGTTCAAGGTCTTCTCGCCAAGCAGGACGGGAGGTTTCGTACCTTTCATGAGGCGGCGACGAGCAACTCGTCGCACACCATCAAAGAAGCCTTGAAGACCATTGAGGACAAAGAGATTCACAAATGGCTCAAGCTATATCTGAGGCGAAGGTAGGCGGCCAGAAGGTCGCCATCCGCGTCGGTAAGCAAGTTATCGATATCCTGACCACCGGCATGTACAGCAACCCGCTGATGGTCTTGCGTGAGTACATCCAGAACTCCGTCGACGCGATTGATGCCGCCGTTGGGGCAAGACAGATGGCGCATGGCGCCGGAACGGTCATCGTTACCCTCGATGGGGCTGCCCGGAGTCTCCAAGTTGCCGACAACGGCACCGGTGTGCCACACGACGAGGTTGTGTCCACCCTATGTAGCCTGGGATGTAGCGCCAAGGATGCGAAACGTTCCAGGGGATTCCGGGGAATTGGCCGTCTCGGCGGCATCGGTTACTCTGACCATCTACAGTTTGAAACCAGGAGCAATGCCTCAGAGAGAGTGGCGACCGTCGAATGGGACTGCCGCACATTGCGGCAAATCTTGATTCAGAAGACCCGAACGCCGATCGAGGAGGCTCTTCAGAACAGCGTAACCGTCACGTATCGAAGAGGCGGTCCCAACGACCCGAAGAGGTTCATGCGAGTGATCATGTCCGGCATTCAGCCTTTTCACCGAGATGAACTCATGAGTCCTCCTGCGGTTGCATCATACCTGGGCCAGGTAGCCCCGGTGCCTTTTGATAAGGAGTCGTTCCGTTGGGGTGCCGACGTGAACAAGCACATTCAGAATGTGCCCGGATACGCGACCTACAAGGTGATCCTGAACGGGCACCAGGTATTCCGGCCACACACGACGAGATTCGAGGTTTCTGCGGGTCAGGCCGACACCATCCAGGACATTGAAACCTTCGAGGTTCATGGACATGATGGCCAGAGCCTCGGAAGAGGGTGGTACGCCAAGACGTCGTGCCTCGCCTCCATTCCCCCGCGCGTCAAGATGCGTGGTATCCGCGTGCGCCAGGGAAACATCGAGGTCGGCGGGGAGTACTTTCTCGAAGAGGCCTTTGCGGAACGACGCTTTGCCACATGGCACATAGGCGAGATTCACGTCGACCACCGCCTGAAGACGAATGCACGCAGAGACGGTTTTGAACAATCACCAGACTACGAGGCATTTCTCGAACAAGCAGCTTCCCTCGGCAAGCACCTCAGCCAGGAATGCCGTTCGGCCTCGAAGCAGAGGAGCGGGCAGATTTCCGTCGAACGTGCATTATGCGGTCTGGAATCCGCGACTGCACGGAATCTGTTCGTTGACGAGGCGCACCTCGAGACAAAGTGGGCTGAAATAATGGCTGTCTTAAAACGCCTTAACACCGCTCGAAAAGCCGGCTCGTTGGACAGCAGTAAAGGTAAGCGTCTGTATCGTTGCGAAATGCGGCTGGCCGCCATGCTGAAGAATCCATGCTTTCTGCGCGATGCGATTGACTGCCGTACGATCCAGCATATGAGCCGAACCGACCTCCTCACTGTGCTCGCTGGAGCTTTGCTTAATCACGACAAGGGGCGAGGAGACAGAGAAGGACTCCTTCGGACTGTTCTTGCCCCGTACTTGAAGCCCCGCTACTCCCACTGACCTCCGCATAGCCAGCTGCGCGCCGTTTGCTTCCCGTGCCCTTCATCCCCTTGACCTGCGCTGCCAGCAGTGGGATAATCCCTGCCAGTCACGAGCTCACGGGTACCTTCAGCTCGGAGTGCTGAAATGGCAAGAGTAGTCAAACGCGCCGCTCAAGTGGTTCATCTCAAGACAACGGCGTTGCGGGTTAAGCAGCGCCCCCCTGATCGCCTCCCATCGGGAACGCGCGATGAGTTTGAGCCGCTTCACGACTTTTTCGTGTTTTCGCTGAATTCAGATATACTTCTTAAGATCGCGAAATTCCTGGGCAGACACGAATCGGCCTATGGTGTTCAGCGTCAACACAAGGAAGACCGAGATAGGGAAATTGGCCGCTTCATCTGTTCTGACCATCCGTTCTTTCCGAACACCATAATTGTCAATTTCCCCCTGGAATTCCAGGATTCGTTTTATAATGCCGATACATCGCTTCTGGATGTTGACATTGCGGAAGGCAGCGCCTATGTAATCGATGGACAACACCGACTAAAAGCCTTTGCGTCGCAGTACAGCGAACGTGTGGTACTTCCGCTTGTTGTGGTGGGGTACTTCGGACTTGAGCTCCCGACAATCGCGGAGATCTTCACCCGCATCAATTTCTTCCAGGTCCCGGTTAGCAAATCGGTGGTGTATGATCTTCTTGCATTGAATAAAGACCCCGATTTCCTCAAGTTCAAAGAAGCCCATGCGGTCTGCGAGGCTGCCAACGCCACTATCGGCTCCCCCTTCTATAACATGATTAAGATGCTCGGAGTGGGTAGCGGAATCTTGAGTCAAGCTGCTTTCGTGGAAGCCGTATCTACTCGATACAAGATCATACCGTTGTTGCGTGATCAGTTGTCGCTTGAAGACACGACAGACATCATATTGCGGTACTTCACGGCAATACAGAACGCTTTTCCGGACAAGTGGGGCAACGAGCGGTCAATCCTGTCCCGCACCGTAGGGTTCAATGCGCTAACCAAGATTCTGATGCTCTTGCTGCAGAGCAAGCCGGTTAGGAGCAGCCAAGGCCTCAAGTTCACAGCATGTGCCGCTGCGCTGACGAAGGTGGATGTGGATTCAGATGAAATCAGAACGTTCGGTGGATTCAAAGGCGTAAACGCCCTGGCAGAACGATTCACAGCTGCGCTTAAGCGCGAGGGACTCCTGTGAGCATGGGACAAGAGCGCGGCAAGAGCAAGATGGACTCCCTTCAGAAATTCCTCCCTGATGAGGTCGCGCGTATTCGCACCGCTCTCCAAGTAGCGGCCGGGTGCGATTTTCTGCAGGCATCAGAAGAGTACGAGCGACAGCGCAATACCTTCATCTCAAAGTGCCGGCAAGTGCCTCTTGGCAGCGAGAGTTTTCTTGTCGTGCTCCGAAGGTGGAATTCCTACACGCCTAGTCTTCCTACTCCCGACCAATCGCGGAACGCTCTTAGCCAATATAGCGTTGGCGGCGGCTACTTTCTGTTCCTTCAGAGCGACGAGGAGCATCTGGGGCCGGGATGTGTGAGGCCGGGATATGGACTTGTGGTTGACCCTGGTTACAATTTCATTCACAATTATGGTGCAGCGGGCTTCGCCCTAGACGACATTGATGGCATTCTCCTAACGCACGCGCATAATGACCACACGAATGATTTTGAATCTCTCCTGTCACTGCTCTATCAGCGCAATCATCGGAATGCTGGGAAAAAGGAACCCAAGACGGTCGATCTCTTCCTCAATGTGGGGTCTTTCAAGAAATTCTCGAACTACCTTGACTTGGCACGGAAGGACCCACAAGACCATATCGGTCACGTAGTCGTCATGAGTCCTGGCCAATCGCACGTGATACCCGGAAGGGACGATATAGACGCCTCCCTACTGACGCTTTATACAAAACATCATGAGATTGTGACTGCCGATTACGCACTCGGACTGTGCGTGACAATCGGTGGGCGCACCGTACTATTCTCCGGCGATACGGGTTGGGATCTCGAGACATCCTTACGAAATGAGGCATTCTTGCGGGCGCACGAAGTCTATACGAGAGAGGAAATGGATAAGGGGAACGTTGACCTCCTTGTAGCGCATATAGGGACTGTTACACGTAAGGAAGTCTATCTGACTCCCATGACACCCTTGAAGGACGTATTTTACGATAAGCATCTCGGTCTACTTGGTGTTATTGCCATATGTGAGCAGTGGAAACCGCAGACCTGTGTCGTTTCGGAGTTTGGTGAAGAGTTAACTCGAAGTCGGTTGCCACTTGTTAGAGAAATAGAGACCACTCTGCGGAAGCTCCCTTCATCGGTACACTGCTTTCCTGGCGATATCGGGTTGTTCTTGTTTCTCGACTCGGCCAGGGCGCTTTGTTACTTCAAGGAATCACTGATTGACGCAAAGGATTTGTCGTATGACGAAGGGAACAGCGATGGCGTTACGGCGATCAAATACTTTTCCAATAGCAGTGTTTCGGAACTCGGTGCTGAACCACGGGCAAACCTCGTAAAGACTATCTCGATGACGAAAGGCCTTCAGCTCTACAGGAAGTTCACCTCTGGAAACAAGACGAAGGCTGAACTACAGGCGGCATTTGACGCCCTACAGTGGTGGGAAAACGATCCCTCCTCCGACTATAGTTCGGAAGCGGTCGAATGTCTTTGTGCGCTCTCGGCAGTTATTGACACTCCTGACGACCTCATTCGTGTCTTGAAGAGAAATCCACATGTTTCTGAAATATCGCAAGTGCTTGCTGACTATTACGTGCCTGCTGACCTTGTGAGGATTCTGGACGATCTGGCGATGGTCTGCTATGCGGCCGGCTTTGGATGCGCTGATCCGTCTTCGCCGCTTGATCGTGCATTATTGAAGCATTATGCGGACGTTCCGGCGGCAATTGTTGAAGATTGCCTTCAGGGCAGATATCTCGATGCTCGAGCCAAGCTCGATCAGATCAGAGAACGGAAGATAGACGACGTGTGGGCATCTGTGTCCGAGGAGGAAAGACTGCACATCCTTTTCGAGGATCGCCCCGACACGCGAACGTTAGCGATTAATGATGCGGAACGGGCAGCGCTTGGTATCAATGCCAGCTACCTTGCGCTCGCGGCCGGACTGAAGGAGAAGGTGAACGTTGTTGTTGCTCGTGAGTCGACGAAGCAATGTTGGCAGATGGGAGCGCCCACGCTAGACATAATTAAGGATGGTTTGCAGGACATCCTTTCGTCTGGGAAAGGACAGTCTAGCAAGGAAGAACTTGAGGGTGCACTTGCGCAGTGTGCAGTCTTGGAGGCGATAGAGGCGAAGATCAAGGCCCTTGCTGAAACAGGGATGCATTTGCTGAAAGACTTGGGCGTCAAGGTCGAGGAGTGGGTGCCACCTCATGAGCTGCTCTTCTTCGTGTCATACCACTTGCAGAAGCTATCATCCCAGGAGAATCCGGACGAGCGCATTGCGAAGTTCTTTCAGGAACTCGACGAGTTCCTCAAGACACCGCAGAAGTAGTTCAAGGTGGGCTTAGAATGTCGAACGCCGCGCTAGAGTTGTTTGAACGCGCTCGGAAGGACCAGCTTGACCGTAACGAAGCGCGGCGCATGCGGACACTCGTCAACCAGGCACGCGGTGACGTACATGGTGCAGGTGCCCGTTGGCCGTTCGAACTGACGCAGAATGCCCACGATGCGGGCCCGCGTGACGGCCTTGCTGGTGTCAACGTTTGGCTTAGCTTCGACGGTCATGCTGTGGTGTATGAGCATGATGGCAAGCGCTTCACCATGCAGGACCTTGCGGCCTTGTTGTCGGGCGGATCGAACAAGGAATTCGAGTCGACCGAGACGACGGGGCGTTTTGGCACGGGTTTCCTCGTGACCCATGTCCTGTCTCTCAAGATTGGCTTCCGGGGTATCCTTGCCGCTGATGTTTCGCACGAGGAGGTATCGATCCAGCTGGACCGTAGTGGTGACGAGAAGAGCATCTTCAACAACACGACGCACTGCTATCAAGGCATCAAGAATGCCGAGAAGCTCACGTCACTCGATGGGCATAGAACTGCTCGATTTGAGTACCAGGTTGACAACGACGAGGCGGCGCGTATTGGCATCGCAGCGTTTCGCTCGACCCTCCCTTACCTCTACGGGACCTGCGATCATCTTGGGACGGTTACCATTCGAGACGAATCGGGGTCCGTTACCTTCAGCCCGGACGCTGCTGTGGAGCGCGAGTTCGATGGGAGGCATATCTGGGAGCGACAATTCACCATCAAGGCCGACGGCGTCCCGCGGCGCGTCATGAAGGTGGTGCGCGTCCGATTGCGGCCTGGGGCGGCGGCTGGACTCATCGTTGTCCTTGACCACACTGACGGGCGGTGGACCGTGAGCATCCCCGGTGACGATTCCGCCCGTTTGTTCTGCCGTTTTCCTATTCGCGCATCCGATTTCGTGCCGGTCAACGCGGTGATCGATGGCCGGTTTGACCTCCGGCAAGAGCGTGACCGTGTACTGATGAAGGAATCGGACCAGCAGCAGATTGCCGAAGCACTGGGGTTATTGCCCTCAGTTGTGGCGCTGGCGGTCTCGGAGACGTGGCGAGATGGGCACAAGCTTGCCCGTGTGGGCATGCCCGACCGGGCTTTCGGTGAGAAGTTGGAAGACCCGCAGCGGAGTTGGTGGAAGACAAGATTAAGCGCCGCCGCTAAGGCGCTAGCTGGCATGCCGATAGTCAAGACAGAAATGGGGATGCTCCGTGCCGTTGGGGGGGCATCCGCAGCAGTCTTCCCAGTTCCTCGCTTCGACCTGACTCAATCTTCTGATGAGGTCCCGTTCAATAAGGTCTGGAGCCTGATCAGGGAGGTACGAGATATCCATCCACCTGTCCTGGAGATTGGCCACGACTGGACGAGTATCGTCGCTGAATGGTGCGGTTTGGGTGTGCCTCTGCGCCGAGTCACATTGACCGATATGGCTCAGATCATTCGTGACGGTGCGGCACAACTCTCTGCTTTGAGAACTGACAACCCCTTGGACTGGCTCGTGCGATTCCTCGATCTCCTTGGCGCGGTCGCCGCAAACCACAATTGTGCCACGGTTCTTCAAGACTTGCTCCCTGACCAGAACGGGGTCCTTAAGTCTCCATCCGCGCTATGGCATGACGATGGTATTGATGCCGCGCTGAAAGATATCGCGCATGCCATCGGTCTGGATGTCCGGGGAAGACTTCTGCTCGGCGACTTGTTACAGCGCTCAGCCGACGGCAACTTCCCGCACATGAAAGCTCTGCTAACCGCACAGATCGCCAAGTCGCTGGGTGAGGCGGCAATCATCAATGAGTGTTTGGAACATCTGGCCAAGAACCTCCCCGATAACAAACCGATTCCGGCTGAGAAACAACCCTACCGGGACACAAGCATCGATCTCCTCAAGTACCTCTGGGATCGCCACGCGGCCGATGCTGCGCCCGATGCGCAGCGATGTCCACTGGTTGTGTCGGATGGAACCGCTGCCCGGTGGGCCAGCAATCGCAAGGCTATGGCCCCCGTTTCGGTCTGGCATGAGGAGGCCAAACCGTTCGCCAAGCTGTACAAGGATGATCGCATTCTTTCCGAGGAGTACCTGACCAGGATCGGCGGCGAGCAGCATCTGGTTTCCGCACTCGTTGCTTGGGAAATGGCATTTCCTGATCCTCTCTGTGAGGATGCTCCCCGCGAGTTGCGAGACGAACGGCTGAAGGCGATCTCTGTAGACGGAGCAGACGTCGCAAACCTAACGGTCAGCGACGCGAGGCTATCGCAGATAGCTCTGCTTCCGAATGAATTGATTCAGCGCTGCCAGGGCGACGAGGAAATGGCCAAGCTCCTGCTGGGACTGGTCTTGAAGCACGTGGCCCCACACGATGTCACATGGCGGGAGACTCGGGAGGTTGCAGGCCGTCGTGACCGAGCTGATGTTTGCATAAAGGTGCGTCCTGCTCTGTGGCTGGGCGACCTGAAGACAAAGGCTTGGGTTCCGGTTCAAAGCGAGGAGGGCGTCGAGCCGGTGCGTGCCAATGCCGGAAACCTGAGGCCATTACTTGACCCAGCATGGCTGTCATCGAACGATGCCGGCGTTGAGTTGCTCAGCAAGCATTTCGGCTTCAGCGCGCTGGAACTTCGGCTCCTGAGCACGGTGCCTTCGCCGGAGGCACGCGGACAGGTCGAGAACGGCCTGGCCAATATCGTGCAAGCATTGGGGAGCGACCCCACGAAGTACAACGAACTGGCAGCTGACCTGGTTGCACGGCTGAAGAGGGAAGCCGAGAAGGAACGGAATCGGAGGTTCGGCTTGAGTGTTCAGCGCGCCATCGAGAAGTACCTGGAGGCGCGTGGGCTCCATCCTGAGTTCATTGATTGCGGGTATGACTACGATCTGTTCTTGGACGATGTCCCCCCGATTGATGCAGGCACGCATCATTTCCGCTTGGGGGACTACTTGCTCGAGGTGAAAGCCACTACCACCGGCGAGGTTCGCTTAACGCCCGCGCAAGCTCAGACAGCATCCGAGACCCCCGAGAAGTTTGTTCTTTGCGTCGTCGATTTGCGAGGCATGCGGCTTGAGGATATGCCGGAGGAGTGGCGCGTTGAAGATGTCGAACCGAGGGCAAAAATCGTTGCGAGTATTGGCACGAAGGTACTCGAACCCCACCAGCTTGTGGACGAGGCAAGGGAATGCGAGGTCGGCATACGCAACGAGAAGTCGCTCAGATACGGCGTGCCGGTGTCAGTATGGGAGCATGGTGTCTTCTTGGGGCCTTGGGTCGAATGCCTCAGTCTCGCTGGCTCGGATAGGGCCGCATGCGGGCAGAATCCAAACGAGCCTACGGTATCCGGTCTGGCGCGCCCGTCCGTGAGTGCCGAATGAGCTTGACGAGTCTGGGCGTGAAGCACGTTGGGGCCAGCATGGAAGAGTTAGTGTTGCCCAGGTGCCCTGACATTCGCCGAGCGCATGCTGGCCCCGTGACGCCCGTACTGCGCTCTGTACTGTCGAACTGTAGGAAACCGCAGTCAATCGCTGACAAGAGCGGCCCACGACCACACCTTGCGCCCCGGCCCGACCAGTCGCCCTAAGCTCGCCCAAATAGAAAGATGGACCATCGCTGACAATCGTAGTCAACGTTGACCCATCCGTTCAACTGGTCGGGGTGGCGGGACCTGAACCCGCGATCTCCAGATCCTCAGTCTGGCACACTCAGCGTGCGAATCCCAACTGGGCGCGCTGTTCATTCCACAGGAGAGGCAGCGGTCTGGCGAGCTTGCCCAGCGATAACCCGCTCGGTTCACGGCCGTCGAGGATGGCTTGGACGATATCCGGGGCCAGGTAGTTCAGGCTGAGCGTGCGGGTCACATATTCCCGGCTCACGCGCAGGTGCTTGGCGAGGTCGCGGGCGGTCTCGTACTGGCCTGAGTCGATCATCTCTTGCCAGCGGTGGGCTTGAGCGATGGCCAGGACGAACGGTTCCTGCGGCGGCGCCGCGACCTTCACGCCTGGCGCGTTTCCTTCAGGAACGATGATCTCCTTTCGCCCGCCTCGCCGTTTGAGCTTCATCGGAATGCGGATCGTGATCGGGTCGGCTCCCAGACTTGTCGCCGCCTCGGTCTGCACGGCGCCGCGCGATTCCAGCGCCAGCGAACGCAGCCCGTTGGCGCGGAAGGTCAGAACGATGCCCTTCTCTTCGACGGCCACGCTTTCCACGAGGAGTTCCACAATCCGGGCCTGCTCCCCGGGGAAGAGTTCGTTCCAGAGGGCGTCCACGTTCTGGAGGGCGTCACGGATATCATCGACGCTCAAAGGCGACTCCGCCATTCGGCTGATGCGCGCCGTGATCTCCGGGTCGCGCAGGACGTTGCGCAGCCGGTCCACCACGACGCGTTCGATTTCGCCGGCGGCCACGCTTTTGACCGGGCAGGCACCGTATCCGCCCTTCGACGCGTTCTGGCAGAGGTAGTATCGGTACATGCGGCCAGCTTTTCGCGTGAAGGTGATCCCCATGCTCGTCTGGCAGTGGCCGCAGCGGATGAGACCCTTCAGGAGCGCGGGCGTCTCCGCCTTCGTCTTGGCGGTGCGCGCATGGTAATTCTTGGCCAGGATGGAATGCGTCTTGTCCCAGAGTTCTCGTGGGATGATCGCCTGGTGCTCACCAGGATAGACGTTTCCCTTATGCGTCACCTCGCCCAGGTAAGTACGGTTCCGAAAGAGCCGATACAAGTGCGCCTTGCTCCACGGGCCGCCTTTGCGCTCCTTCCCCTGGTGAGTCGTCCACGTCTTCGTCGTATGGCCCTGCCCATTCAACTGCCGGGCGAGGATCGTCGTCGAGCCGATCCGCAGGAAGGAATCGAAGACGTGCCGGACCAGTTTCGCCTCCGCCGGGTTGACTTCGAGTTTCCCGTTCACGATGTTGTAGCCGAGCAGCGGCAGTCCACCGCAACGTTTCCCCTTCTTCTTCGCGGCGGCGATCTTATCGCGGATGCGCTCGCCGATGATTTCCCGCTCAAATTGGGCGAAAGACAGCAGGATATTGAGCGTCAGTCGGCCCATGCTGTCCGTGGTGTTGAAGTGCTGCGTCACGGAGACGAAGGAAACCTTCTGCCGATCGAAGAGTTCCACGAGCTTGGAGAAGTCCATCAGCGACCGGCTCAGGCGGTCAACTTTGTAGACCACGATGCAGTCGATTCTACCGGCCTCAACGTCGCGCAAAAGCCTCTGCAAGGCAGGACGCTCTAGCGCGCCGCCTGAGAACCCGCCGTCGTCGTAACGATCGGGCAGCAGCACCCATCCTTCGTTCCGCTGGCTGGCGACATAGGCCTCTCCCGCCTCGCGCTGAGCGTCGAGCGAATTGAAGTCGCTGTCCAAGCCCTCTTCCGTGGACTTGCGAGTATAGACAGCGCACCGAATGGGGCGGACGCCGGCCTTCTGCATCAGGCAGCCTCCTCCTGTTTTCGGATGCCGAAGAAGAGCGGCCCGTTCCAGCGGGTGCCGGTGATCTCCCTGGCGATGGCGCTCAAGGACTTGAACGGCCGGCCACGGTACTCGTAGCCGTCGCGCGTCACGGTGACCTCGTACCGTTCGCCGTTCCATTCCCGCACGAAACGCGTACCGGGGACGGGGCCGTTCCTGCGGCGGTTTGACGCCTTCTCACGTTCTTCGGCGATCTCGCGCAACTGCGCCACGGTCTGCTCCGGAAGCCCGCCGTAGGCCAGCTCTTGGATGCGGTACGCCAGGCGCTTGACCATGTGCGCCCGGTTGCGCGCAGGCGCCTCGGTGTCGAAGAGCGCCTTCCAGCGTTCCTTCAACTGCGGCATGCCCATGCGGTTCAATTCGGCGACCTGCGCGACCACGTTCTTTGCCATAACGGCCCTCCTATAAATGCGTTACAGCGACATGAGGGCAGTTCCCGCGACCGGAATCAAGTCCACCTGGCGAAGATTCCGACGGCTTCTTCAGGCGCGTTCTCCGGCGCAGAATGGCCAGCGCCAGAAGCCGGGCGACCTCGTCCAAGCGTTCAACGCGCGTCATGCGGTCAGGGGACAGGGAGTCCATCACTCACCCCTCCGCCATCACAAGAAGCAGGCGCTGCCCGCGTGGAACAGAGTCCTGTAACAGAGTCGCACCCCCGGAGGAATGCTCGGCATACGGCGTGCGGCAATGGTTGATTGGCGGCTTACTGAAACGGCGTGTGACCTCGCGCGGGGCGAAGGAGTGATCGGACATGGGGTTCTCCAGTAGTAACGCGCAAGAAACGGTCCTGCTTGTTAACTACCGGAGAAACTGAAGAGGTGTGCCATTGCAGGGACATGACCGCGAGGCGGCCAGTGGCGGCGCTTAGAGACGCGCGCCGTGCGCGACTGGGGCCGGAGTCCCTGCCTCTGCGGCGCGGCCTCCTTCTGGCTATGACCAGCGGAAGGCGTCCTTCGGGGCCGTGCGCTCCGATGGCGGTACTACCGTCAGGGTCAATCCTGCGACCGCCACACGGTTCAGGCTCTCAACGATTTCCTCATACGTATCTCCCAGCACTTCCGGTCGCTGGACCACGACCGTCGACGCCCCCTGGCCTCGGGCCTCTGCCAAGAGCGTGATGAAGTCCCGAAACTTCTCCTCGTAACGTTCTTTGGCCATGTCATTCCTCGCCACAACCCGGTGATGTGCAGACGCCCCGTCAGTATTATTGTACAAGCGCAGCGCCTCGGATGCGAACATGGGCGCCTGCGCCGCGGGGACGGGGCAACCGGCACTCGGCGGCGAGCCTGGCGATGTGGCAACGCCCTGACACGATCCGATCCCGATGGCTACGCGCCCGCGGGCTGGGATGCGGTCGGACGTGGCAGCCGATTCCGTCAGCCGGATTCCGCGCGCGATGTGAGCGCAGCGTTCAATGTATCCCTTTCGTTCGAGCGCCCGGAGATGGCCTCTCGCCCCGTTGGTCGAGGCTATCGTGAAAGCGTCGGCGATCTCACGCAGGGTCGGGGGACGCCCGATCTCCATGACCTGCTTGCCGATGAATTCCAGAATGCGCATTTGCTGTCTTGTGAGCAGAACCATCTCTCTCTCCTTGCCCATCGCAGGATATCCTGATCAACGGATCGCACGGCGTATCATTGGGCTGGCGTCCCGGCCAATGCACTCCCGGAACCCCGCATCGCTTCGCGGGCCAGCGGCGCGATCTGGCCATCCCAGTGGGCGCGGATTTTGTCCCAGTCGAAGCTCACATTCTTCGGCGGAACGGACAGGCGGTACGAACCGTACCCGTCGTTCTCGAAGACGTCGGCCTTCGGGTCCGACAAGAGGCGTTGCACTTCCTTCCTGGCGTTCGAGATGGCCTGCCGCGGGTATTCCCCGAATTCCTCGCCTCGAATCCAGCCGGCGCCATCCTCGGTCAACTGGATCGCCAGACGGAGCAGCAATGCGAACGTTTTGTTCGTGATGTCATGCGCCACGCCGTTGATCACGATTACAGTGCTGCGCTTGTTCACCGTCGCGTCGAAATGAAGTCGGTCGTTGCAGGTAAATAACTGCGTCGGACCTGCCTGCTCGATTGGGTGTCGCGGGGCATCCCGGCCTTCGCCGGCATCCGGCTTTTGGGTTTCTGGCGCCGGGAGAGAATGCGCAAATTCCCGCACGCTTCGTCCCATTGCCTTGCCGAGAATCTGGTTGAGCGACGCCTCAGTGGCGCCCTGAACGGATTCAATATCGGGAAGATCCGCATCCACGAGCTTCTGGATATGGGTCCGTCCAAATCCCCTCACCCGGATACGACAAAGCGGTACGCCCGCTGCGGAAACGCCTTTCTCCAGGCGCAGGGAGAGATCCCGAAGGAATTCCACTTCATCGGAGGAGAAGCCGAGCAGGTCCGCGATGGAAGCGGCTCCGTCGGCCAGCCAGCCGATATTCTCACCGGCGGCGCGGATCGTCCCGGCGAGGCTCTGGTACTCCTCCTCGATGTCCATCGCGCGGTGACCCTCGACCCAATCGGCGAGCATCAAAGCGACCTTCATCGGCTTGACCTCCTCGTAGAGCTGGAAGTTTCGGTCCAGAAGCACCTCCCCGAAGAACTCGACCGCCTTTTGTGGCAACCTCGAAACGAGCTTCTCCGGGTAGACCCAGGTGCGATGCTCGGCGGTGGACATATTAATGTGTTGTCGGCGCGCCTCCGTGGTCCGGCAGAGAGCGTAAATGGCTTCCGCCTCCGTCAGTGATCGCCTTCCGATGGACCCGAGCCAGCGGTGAATCTCGTATCCGGACTCCGCCACGATGCCTTTGATCGCGCAGAGTCGCCCCAGTTTCGTGGGGGCGAGTTTTCCTTCCCTGTCAGTGAGAAGACCGTATTTCACGCATCGGCCGACGGCGGTATCAATCTTCTGAGCGAATTCATTTCTATGTTCAGAAAGGGCGCGCTCGTGTGTGACACCGGTGTAGGTCTGGGAGAGGAACCGTGCGATTTCATTCCGGTTGCAGACGGTATTCGCCGCGACGAGATTCATGACCGTGGTCGCGAGGTCTCCGCCCGACAGCTTCGGTTCGATAGGCTCGAGCTCGGCGTCGAAATAGCAGTGTGTGAATTGCTCCTGGTGAAGCGGGGCCGTAGCCACAAGGATGGAGCGCCCGAAGTCGTCCTCCAGTGAGAGCCTGCCGGCGCGCCCGCCCATGTTGTCGTACTCGGCCTTGGTCATGTTCCTCTTATAGGGGTGCCCTGTGCCGTCCGGGTCGTCCCAGAGCTCCGGTTCCAGGAAGACGTTCTTGACCGGGAGGTTCACGCCGATGGCCAGAGTCGGCGTGGCGCAGATGATCCGGATGCCCCCTTGTCGGAAATGGCGCTCGACCACCGATCGTTCCTCGATGCACAGGTCGGCGTTGTGGAAGGCGATGCCGCTCTGAAGGCACTCGATGAGCATGTCGCGTGACCGGGTTTCCTCGAGGGAGCGGAGTTCCTCGATGGCCTCGACCGCCGGCGTTCCGCCGTGCTCCTCGGCCGCGCGGCTGGCCATGTTGCGGGTGCTGTTCTTGTCGGAAAGGAAGATCAGGGACTGTTCGCCTTTGGCGGCCAGGCCCAAGGCGCAGGACATCATGATGCGCCAGGCAGGGCCTTCCGTCGCGCCAGGAAGCGGTTCGCTCCCCTGATTATGGGTGTTGTAGGTCTGGTAGTCGAACTGTCCCTGATACAGAATCCCCCGGCGCAACTCCACGGGGCGCTCGAAATGCTCGAGGAACCGGGCGCCCAACCAGCGCGAGAGGAGATCGTTATTCCGGAGGACGGCCGACAGGCCAATGAACTGCAGCGGCAGCTTCGACAGGCGCAGACGCGTCAGGAGGACCTCCAGGTCCGCCCCGCGTTCCCGGTCGGCGAGCATCTGAATCTCGTCGGCAACCACCAGCCCGATTCCCTGGAAAACGCTCGGCTTGCGATTGAGGATCTGCTGCATCTTCTCGTAGACCACCACCGCGACCTCGAACTGCTGTTCCTCGATGGCCTGGTCGTACTCGCGGTAGTCGCGCGTCGAGATCACCACCCGCGTCCCGCCGGGCCCATAGCGGTCGCGGAAGGTCTCGAACTTCTCCGTAGCCAGGGCCTTCAGGGGCACAAGATACACGGCTTTGCCTTTATGGCCGACGACATTTGCGATGGCCATCTCGCCGATGAAGGTCTTCCCGGACGACGTGGGCGCGCTCACGAGGAGGCTGTCCCCGCCGAAGAGGTTGTACCGTTGAACGGCGATCTGCTGGATGGGCAGGAGCGGGTCATGCCCGGCCGCGCGCCAGAGATCGATGAGAGATGGCGCGATGCCATACCTGCTGAGTTCGCTGATTTGCATAGTGATACCTCCTTCATTCAGGCCACGGCCGCTGCATTCTCTTCAACCGATGAGGCTTCCTCGGACGCGACAGGCGAGACCGGCTCAATTGTTTCACCCATAACGAGCTTCGCCTGAATCGCCTGGCGGATTGCCTCGGCGGTCTCCCGGTTCTCCTTCAAGAACTTCCGCACCTGCTCACGCCCGTTGCCGAGCCGAATTTCTCCGAAGGAGTACCACGCGCCGGACTTCTCCAGGACGCCGAGGCTTTCGCCCATGTCGATAAGTTCGCCTTCGGCGGAGATGCCCTGGCCGAAGATCATCTCGAAGGCCGCCTGGCGGAATGGCGAGGCGCACTTGTTCTTGACGACCTTCACGCGCACGGTGCTGCCCACCTGTCGCTCGCCTTCCTTGATCGCGCCGGTGCGCCGGATGTCCAGGCGCAACGAGGCGTAGAATTTCAGCGCGCGCCCGCCAGGGGTGGTTTCAGGGCTGCCGTAGGCGATGCCGATCTTCTCGCGGAGCTGGTTGATGAAAACCAGGCAGGTCCCGGACTTCGACACACAGCCGGTGAGCTTCCGCAAGCCCTTGCTCATGAGGCGCGCCTGAAGGCCGACATGCGAGGCGCCCATCTCGCCGTCGAGTTCGGCCTTGGGGACGAGCGCGGCGACCGAATCGATCACGATGATGTCCACCGCGTTGCTGCGCACGAGAAGTTCGGCAACCTCGAGCGCCTGCTCCCCACTGTCGGGCTGGGACACGAGCAGGTCTTCGAGCCTGACGCCGAGCGCCTGTGCGTAAGCGGTATCGAAGGCGTGTTCGGCATCGATGAATGCCGCCGTGCCGCCGGCTTGCTGCGCGTTGGCAATGGTATGGAGGCACAGGGTAGTCTTGCCCGACGACTCCGGCCCGAAGACCTCGACGATGCGGCCTTTGGGCAAGCCGCCCACCCCGGTAGCCTGATCCAGGCCCAACGACCCGCTCCGGATCGTCTGGACGGCTACGCGCCGCGACCCGTCAATCCGCATGATCGTTCCCTCGCCGTACGCTTTCTCAATCTGCTTGAGGGCGCTCTCCAAGGCCTCGGCCTTTCCGACTCCCTCACCCGCCGACTTCGTATTCTTCGCAGCCATGACCGCACTCTCCTTTCCAAACCTGGTCTCCGCTGGAGACCGCCAATAAAAAAGGCCCACCTCCCCGCAGCACATTGCTCGGGAGTGGACCCTAATTCGCTCGATGAGCGGTAAAGGTATCTCTATCCTTTAGGAATTGTTCTCACGCACGGCTTCTTGCCGGCTGATCGTCCTCCTTCTCATAAGCCGATGCCATCATCACGCCGCTACTAAAATATACCTAACATATCCGGCGTTGTAAAATGCAATCCGGGGTCTCCACGAGCACACGTCGCATCTCGCTGTCGCATAAAGAGTTGGCTTGTGCAACGGACATGTCCGTTACCCGTCCGTTGTAGATTTCTCGATTTTTCCGTGCCATGATATCCCCGACGATGCACGAAGGATGAACATCGAGAACCTTGGCGGAAACGGGAAAAGGATGCCGCAGCCAGTGGGCAAAGCGCACCTCACCGCAGGCCAAAAGTGCCTGGTGGAATTGATGCAGCGCATGTACTACGGGCGCATCGAAGGACTCCGCGTGCGGGGCGGGCAACCGCTCTGCGACCCACCGCCGCGCGTCGTCCGAGAAATAAAGCTCGGTGGGGAGCGGGGTCCGCACCCGATGCATGGGCACCAGGACTTCGCCCTGAAGGAAGAGGTGCAGGCACTCTTCGCGGAACTGGAGCGCATCGGAGATGGAGTGATCCTGCTGATCGAGGTGCGCCACGGGTTACCGGCGAGGATGGTCTTCGAGGAGGAGGTGAAAATGACACAACCCGACCGCAATTGAGCTGACGCATCGTACCGATACACCGGACGCTAGACATCTGACTGACCACACAGTGGAGGCAGTTGTGAGCGCCGCCGAAATGGCGAGCTTGCACTGCCTCTTTTCATTTCCCGCCGTCGGTTGGCGCCCACGTGCCTCCCCAACAAGGAGGTTCACATGGGCGCCAACCGCACGCGCAAACCGTTCGACGCATATGCGGCCGAGGTGATCCGGTTCAAGGCGAGACAATTGGTGGGCAAGGCGGGGTTCACGAAGTCGGATCGGGAGGATTTGGAACAGGAACTGGCGCTCGATTTCCTGCGCCGGTCGCGCAACTTCAACCCCGATAAGTCCAAGCGTAGCACGTTCACCACCTGGGTCGTGGCGCACCACGTGGCCACGATCCTCGAAGGTCGCCATGCCCCCACACGTGACGTGCGCAAGGAAGGTCCTTCCTTGGACGCGATGATCGCGGACGACGGGGGCAAGCAGGTCGAGCGCATCACGATCATGGATGCCAGGGCGAACCACCCCGGGCGTTCGCCTGAGGAACTGCACCCGCTGAAGCTCGACGTCCAATCCGTGATCGAAACCCTGCCGCCCAGACTCCGGGAGATCGCCGAAGGGCTCAAGACGCACTCGGTCACGGAAATCGCCCAACAACACGGCATGTCCAGAAGACATATGCACCGCCTGGTGAACAAGATTCGGCAGCATTTCGACGAGGCTGGGCTGCGCGGTTACCTGCGCTGATGTCACAGGTCGCGGATTCCTCCGGTAAGAATCCATTACGGCTTATGTGACTCGTCAGAAAGGCCAAGAGCGTGGCGCACAGACCGCAAAACCCAGTCTATGAAGGCGGCACCCGATGACGAACCATTCAATGCGTAGGCTGCTGACCCACAGCGCGATGGCCTGCGCGCGGCGATGCCTGCGGCAGTATTTCTACCGTTACGAGCTCGCCCTGCGCAGCCGGCGCGACGCGGCGGCGCTGCGACTGGGTGCTGCGGTCCACGTAGGACTGGAATTCTGGAGCCGGGGCACGCCGGCAGACCAGGCGATCCTTGCGGCCACGAAGGGATACGAGACCTGCCCGGCTTGGGCAGACTCCTACGATTGGCAGATCGAACGTGAGATCGTCGCTAACCTGCTCGCGGGTTACTTCTGGAGATACGGCAACGATGTGCTCGAATATGTCGAGATCGAAAAGCCGTGGGAAATGCCGCTGGTCAACCCGGCGACGGGGCGTGAGAGCCGGACATACCAGTTGGCCGGCAAACGCGACGGCCTCGTGCGCGCCACGGACGCCAGACTCTTCGGCCTGGAACGCAAGACCACCGGCGAGGACATCGGGCCGGACTCGGAGTACTGGCTGCGCCTCCGCTGCGATCAGCAGATTTCCCTCTACACCCTCTCGGCGCTGCATGAGGGGCATGACGTTTCCGGCGTTCTCTATGACGTCATCCGCAAGCCCACGATCCGGCCCCGTCAGATTCCGCTGCTCGATGAGGCCAGCTTGAAGATGGTCGTGGACGAGGCGACCGGCGAACGCATGTTCAACAAGGACGGCAAGCCGCGCCAGAGCGCCGGGCCGGGGATGAAGCTGGCGACGCGCCAGGAGACGCCGGAGGAGTTCGGCGCGCGCCTGCTGGCGGATATCGAGGAGCGCCCGGACTACTACTTCCAGCGCCGCGAGGTGCCGCGTCTGGAGGATGATCTTCAGGCGTTCCGGCTCGAATGCTGGCAGCAGGCGCAGCTTCTCTCGGATTGCCGCCGCTGGGGACGGTGGTTCCGGAACGTCGGCCGCAACACCTGCTCGTTCTGCGAGTACTCCCGGCTCTGCCTGCAATCCATCACCGTCGCCCCGGAGGCGCCTCCGGACGGTTTCGAGATCGTGAATGACGTCCATCCGGAGCTTGCGGAAGGAGAGGAATGAGATGCCGGCTGGAACGTCGCGCTCAACTCTTTCTGCGCCCCTCGCCTGGTGCCCGGTATGCGGTGATGCGCCGGCGACCGTCGAGCACGAGGGCTTCTGCTCGCGCGAGTGCCGGGCTGCATCTCTCGACTATCACAACCGGCAAGAAATTGAGTTCGACCGGGAAGTGGAGCGCGGCTGTGTGTACCGCGTCGGCGGCTATGTGCATGACCAGACCCATAAACGCAAAGGAACCAGATCATGACCGAGAAGAAAGGAGGCCGTCAGACGATGTTGCTTGAACTGTCGCAACTGCGCACGGACGGGGGCACACAGCCGCGAGTGGCGATCAACGACGCGACCGTTACGGAGTACGCCGGGTTGTTGAAGGAAGGGGTGAAGTTCCCGCCCGTCGTCGCTTTTCACGACGGAGCCACGTACTGGCTGGCTGACGGCTTCCATCGCTTCCACGCACACAAACGCGCGGGTCTGGCGAAGATCGAAGTGGACGCGCGCCAGGGGACGTTGCGAGAAGCGATCTTATACTCCGTCGGCGCCAACGCCGAGCACGGTTTGACGCGGACCGACGAGGACAAGCGCAAGGCCGTCGAGACGATGCTAACCCACGAACTGGCGAAGCTGGACGATGACGGCCATCCGTGGTCGGACAATGTTATCGCCAAACGGTGCGGCGTGCATCAAACCTATGTGGGGAGAGTCAAAGCCTCACTTATGCCGAGCATAAGTGAGGAGCGTCCCCAGACTCAGACGCGCACCTACATCACCAAGCACGGCACGAAGGCGGTGATGAACACCGCCAAGATCGGCCGCAGCAAAAAGCGGCGGCCCTCCAGTCCCGCTCCGATTGCCAAGGATGCATTCAAGCCCGTCCAGTTCCACGCGGAAAACGGGCCGGTCCCGATGCGCACCATCTCGCTGCCGCTGAAGAATCCCCGGCAGGCTGCCAAAGGACTGCTCAGCGTCTTCGGCGAGGAATACGTCCGCAAGCTCGCCGCCGAGCTGAATCTCATTCTCCAGAACAAGAAAGGATCGTGAAACCATGAACACGGGAAGCAAAAACAGCGCCGCCGGAATCAGCACCAGGTACATGGACGTTACGCCCGACTTGGCCGCCGAGTGGCTCGAAGGCAACGTCCGGAACCGGCCCGTCAACCAGGCCCACGTCAACCGCCTGGCCGAAGAGATGAAGGCCGGTCGCTGGCGGACGACCCACCAGGGCATCGCCTTCGACGCCGACGGCACGCTCGTGGACGGCCAGCAGCGGTTGTGGGCGATCTTCGTGTCGGGATGCACCGTCCGCATGGCCGTCTCCCGCGGGCTGTCGCCGGACAGCATTGAGGACATCGATTCGGGACGGGGCCGTTCCGCGACCGACCGGATGTCCATCAGCGGGCGGTTCGGGCCGGAGAAGGTGAACAGGAACCACGCCGCGACGCTGCGCGAGATGGTCTGCGGCCTCAATCTCAAGGGCCGGCTCACGTACCACCAGGAGGTCGAGCTGATGACCCGGCATATCGAGGCCGTGCGGTACGCCAATTCGCACGTCGCCACGATGACGCGCGGCATCAACGTGGCCTGCGTGCGGGCGGTCGTCGCCCGGTCCTGGTACTCGGTCGACCGCGAGCAACTCGCCCGATTCTGCCGCGTGCTGTGCGCCGGAATGCCGGAGTCGACCAACGACGCCCCGATCATCAAGCTCCGCGACCTGTTGATGGCCGCCGGAAATCACCGCAACGGCGCGCTCCGTCGCGAGATCTACGGGAAGGTCGAGTGGGTCCTGGCGAACTGGCTCAAGGGCGAGAGCCGATCGGTTCTGCGCACGGCCGCGCAGGAATATTTTCCGCTGCCCGAAGAGGCAAAGAAGGGTGGTGAAACAAACAAGAGCTGAACGCCATGCGCATTGATTATCAAGGAATCCCTGGAAGGAGAAGAAAACACATGACCGCCACAATGACGCGCCCCGCGCCCTCGCGCGCGCCGCAACCGCCGACTCCGCACCGCCGCACGCTGTGCTTCGAAAAGCCCGCACTACATGCCGGGCACCGGATCGTCCTCTACGGTCCTGGCGGCGTGGGCAAGACCAGCCTCGCCGACCTCGCCTCGGGGCCGGTCGCCGGCTTCGACCTGGACGATTCGCATGCCGTCCTCCAGCCGAAAAACACGCGCCGCATCGGTGGGGTTGAATCGTGGGACGACCTGCGCGCCGTCCTCAACGGCGACGGCTGGGATGAAGTCAAAACCGTCGTCATCGACAGCGCCACCCGCGCCGAGGAATTCGCGCTCGCCTGGACCATCGCCAACGTGCCGCATGAGAAGGGAAACCGGATCAGCCGGATCGAGGATTACGGGTTCGGCAAGGGGTATCAGCACGTCTACGAGACGTTCCTGACGCTGCTCGGCGACCTCGACCGCCATGTCCGGGCCGGGCGCAACGTGATCCTGATCTGCCACGATTGCTGCACCACGGTCCCCAACCCGCAGGGCGAGGACTGGCAGCGCTATGAGCCGCGCCTTCAGTCGCCGTCGTCCGGCAAGGCGTCCATCCGGCTGCGCGTCAGGGAATGGGCCGACCACGTCTTCTTCCTCGGCTACGACGTGGACGTGAAGGACGGCAAAGGTCGCGGGAGCGGCACCCGGACCCTGTGGCCCGTGGAGATGCCCCATTGCATGGCGAAGAGCCGCAGGCTCTCCGACCCGATCCCCGTGTATCCGAACGATCCCGCCGTGTGGAATGCGCTCTTTGGCGCCCAATCGAAGAAGGAGGAATAGGAGTCATGCAGGCCAACCGTGAAGGACGTTTCCGCGCTCGCGTGATGGACGTAGGCGTCAACGAGACCGGCCCTAACAAGCTCTGCACCGTCGTGCTGCGGTTCGCGCTCGTCGAGGAATACGACAAAGGAGAATGGAACAACATCGAGTCCGAGGAACTCGACGCCGTCGCCTACTGCTACGTCGAGAAGCGCGACGGGAGCCTGAACGACTTCCAGGTCGCCGCCCTGAAGGAGGCGTTCGGCTGGCCGGGGATGGACCCGTTCTGGTTCGAGGAGACGAAGGAGTTTCCGCCGGTTCAGGTCACTCTCGAGTCCGAGGAGTACAACGGCAAGGACCGCATCAAGGTGCGATTCATCAACAGCTACGATTCGGAGCCGGGCGGGATCACCCACGCCGACGGCGACACGCGCCGCGCGCTGATGGCCCGATTGGGGCACAAGCTGCGGGCGCATTCGGGCGGCAAGCCAGCGCCTGCGCCGAAACCGACCGGCGCGCCCAAGCCGCCGCCGAAACCCGCTGCCGCTCCGCAAGCGCCCGGCGCTCCCGCCTCGTCGGCCAAATCCGCGTCCACGATGGACGCCGTCTGGGCGCTCTTCGCCAAGTGGGCCGAGACCAAGGGCGCGAGCCAGGACGAGTTGAACAAGACCTGGTTCGACGCGATCAAGGCCGTCTGCGGCCACGAGGACGCCGAGAAGGTCACGCCGGAGCAGTGGGCGCAGGTCGCCGACAAGCTGCCTGTTCCGTTCTGATCCTCGGCGCAGGGGCGGGTCGCCGGCAATCCTACGCCACTGGGGACACCGCCGGGGCCCGCCCCTGCGCTGAAAAATTCCGAAATGGAGACGCGATGAAGATTGCTTACATCGCCGGGCCATATCGCGCGCCTACGGTCTTCGGCCTGACGGAAAATATCCAGCGGGCGCGCGAGGTCGCGGCGGAATTCTGGCGCATGGGGTATGCCGTGATCTGCCCCCACATGAACTCCGCTCTGATGGACGGCGTCGTCCCGGACGGGATGTTCCTCGCCGGCTACAGGGAGTTCATCCGACGGATGCGCGCCGGCGATGTCTTCGTGTTGCTCCCCGGCTGGCAAAAATCCTCCGGGACGAAGGCCGAAGCGGCGCTGGCGTTCTCACGGGGGCTGACCATCGTCGAGTGGTTGGCGGTCGAGAAGAAACCCAGGAAGCTCGCTCGGGCCGGAGTGCGCATCGTGGAGGCTTTTGCGTGATCCTGCGCGACTACCAACGCAACGCCGTGGACCGGGTGAAGGCTGCCCTCGACAAGCGGCCGATCCTCGTCGCGCCGACCGGATCCGGCAAGACCGTCATGGCCGTCGCCCTTGTCCAGGAACTCGGCCTGCCGACGCTCTGGCTCGCTCACCGCAAGGAGTTGATCGATCAGGCGGCGTCGCACCTGCAATCGCTGGGTCTCTGGTGCGGCCGAATCATGTCCGGATATCCGACCGAGCCGCTGGCGTCGGTGCAGGTCGCCAGCGTCCAGACGCTCGTTCGGCGCGACATGCCGCCGGCGCAGCTGATCGTCATAGATGAATGTCATCACACCCCCGCGGGCTCGTATGGGCGCGTCCTGGAAAATTACCCGGATGCCCGCGTCGTCGGACTGACCGCCACGCCGTTCCGCCTGGACGGGCGCGGCTTGGGCGACACTTTCGGCGAGATCGTCGTCGCGGCGTACACCGACGACCTATGCAAAGCGGGCGTCCTCCACGACCCGCGCGTCTTCGCTGGCAAGTCGCCGGACCTGCGCCGCGTGAAAATCAGCATGGGCGATTATGCGCTCGGCGAGCTGTCCAGGCGCACAAACACCGGGGAGCAGAACGCGGATATCGTCAAGACCTGGCAGGCGAAGTCCGCAGGCCGCCGCACGGTCGCATTCGCCGTGGACGTAGCGCACAGCCAGGCCATCATCAAAGCGTTCCGGGCCGCCGGCATCGCCGCCGAGCACGTCGACGGGACGACGCCGAAGGACGAGCGCGAGGCGATCCTCAGCCGCCTGCGTGATGCGAAGACCCACATCGTCAGCAACTGCATGGTGCTGACGGAAGGCTGGGACCTGCCGGCGCTGGAGACGGCGATCATCGCGCGGCCCACCGCGAGCCTCAACCTCCATCTCCAGATGATCGGGCGCATCATGCGCGCCTGCCCGGATAAGGCCGGGGCCATCGTCCTCGACCACGCCGGCAACCATCACGTCCACGGCCGCGTGACGCGCCGGATCGAGTACAGCCTCGACAGCAACAAGCGGGTCGGCGAGCGCGACCCGCTGCGGCTGAGGCGGTGCCGGGCCTGCCAACTCCTCTTCGATCCGAGCGCGCCGTGCTGCCCCGAATGCGGATGGACCCCAGAGCCGGCCCCAGAACGTGTACAGGCGCCGATCCACGGCAACGGAAGCCTCGCGGAGTTCGACGACTCGGACTTCGCCTACCGCGCCGAATTCTGGCGGCTGATCGAGGGGCAGCGCATGGCCGCGATGTACCAGCCCGGCTGGTCAGCCTACCAGTTCAAGGACCGGTTCGGCGTCTGGCCGGTCGTGGCCGACGGTGAACTGGTAGACCCGGCGCACGCGACGTTCGAGGAAAAGCGGGCGGTGTATCTGGGGTTAGTTCGCCAGGCAGAATTGAAAGGCTTCAGGCCCGGTTGGGCGGCGCACCAATACCGTGAGGCGTTCGGTTGTTGGCCGAAGGGGTTTGTCGAGGACGTTCGCCGCGAGGCGATGCGCGAGCGGGTCATGGAGGCGACCAGCGCGTGAAAGAGCGCCAAGTCCAGAACGAAATACTGCGCGCCTTCCAAACAAAGCGCGAAATGCGCCTGTGGCGAGCCAACGTCGGCGTTGCCCGGATCGGCAATCGGGTTGTGCATTTCGGAGTTCCGGGGCAAGCCGATCTGACCGGCATTCTTCCAGGAGGCGTTCGTCTTGAAGTGGAAGTGAAGTCCGCCGACGGACGTCAGACCGAAGAGCAGCGCAACTTCCAGCGGATGATCGAGCGGTTCGGCGGAGTCTACGTCCTGGCGCGGTCGGTCGAGGACGTTACCTGTGCTTTGAAAGCAGCCGGCTACGAAGTGGAGGAAACGCCGTGACGCGAACGGTCGCGGCATGGATCGGGAAGCGGGTTGTGAAAGCAATGCGGGGAGAAACTCGATGAGGAAACGGAGGCGCACTCGTCGCACGGAGTTGCTTGCGCTCGCCGACTCGCTGGCGACCAGGCTGGAAGAAATCTGCCGGGCGTGCGGCCAGGCGGATATCGCCGGAGATTTGTCGCAGGAAATTTCCGGGACGATGCTGAACCGCGCCCGCTCCACTGTGCTGCGTTATCGTCGCGCCGTGTGCGGAGAGAAAGATGCCTGAACAGGCCGATCCACAATCCAACCCGCTCCTCGACGCGGCCCTCGCCTACGCCGCGCGCGGATGGCCGGTCTTTCCGCTGACGCCAGGCGGACGAGTGCCGTTGCCCGGCACGCACGGATTCAAGGACGCCAGCGTTGACCGGGAACAAATCCGGGCGTGGTGGGCGGAACGCCCCAACGCAAACATCGGCATCCGCACGGGCAAAGGCTCCGCCGTCGTCGTGGACGTCGATCGGCACGGCAAGGGGGACGGCGAAGAATCGCTGGCGGCGCTCGAAGCCGAACACGGAAAACTGCCCACGACCTGGGAAGCGCGCACGCCGCGTCAGGGACGGCATTTGTACTTCGATTCGCCGGACCTTGAGGTGAAAACCCGAACCGGCATCCGGCCCGGCCTGGACATCAAGGGCGACGGCGGATACGTCGTCGCGCCGCCCTCGGTGGTCGAAGGCCATGAGCAGCCCTACGTGAAGCTCAACGGGCACGGGTCCGTTTCGCTGCCGCAATGGATCGCGGACCTGGCGAACGCGAAGCAGGAGAAGCCGTCCGTGAAACCGGCGCCACGACCGCCTGCCCCCGCTCATTCTTCCCGCGCCGCCTGTTCACATTACGCTGAAGTGGCGCTCAAGCTGGAGATCAAGAATCTGCGCCAAGCCGCCGAAGGCACACGGAACGACACGCTCAACAAGGCCGCGTTCAACCTCGGCCAGCTTGTCGGCGGCGGATATCTCGACCGCGCGCGCGTCGAGTCCGAGCTTTCCGCCGCAGCCGCGATGATCGGCCTGGGCGAGAGCGAAACGGCCGGCACGATCCGAAGCGGGATCGAGGCGGGCGTCAGTGAGCCTCGAACGATTCAACCGCGCCCGATCCGGACAACTTCAGCGCCGTCTGAAGACGAATCTGCTGCCGCCCCCGACGTGCCGAACGGCGTCATCCTCATTCCCGGCCCGCACACCGATGACATGGGGCGATACGTCGAGCAATCGAGCAAGGATTTCGCCGATCAGGTCATCGCTGCATTGCCGGTAAACCTTCTCTACCGCAAGGGCCATATCCCCGGCGAACTGATCGGTCAGACCGGAAGCCGTCACTGGAGCGAGCTTGTCCAAGACCGGGCGCGGCTGATCGTGGATCAGCGGCTGAAGCTCGCCGCATGGCACACGCGCAAGGACGGCGAGGCCATGCTGGTCTACAAACCGTGCAACCGCGACAACGCGGGGCTGGTCATCGCCGGCGCGCAGCAGGATCCGCGCGTGCGCGATCTGGAGTTGCTTGTCCATTATCCGGTCTATGGTCCTGGTTTTCAGCGCGTCCGGCCCGGATGGCACGACGGCATTTTCTATGACGAGCCGGAAGAGCTTCGCGGCCTGGAGCCGGAGACGGACATCCGGCAAATCCAGGACGAGCTTCACGAGCTCCTCGTAGACTTCCCATTCAAGGACGAAGCCTCTCGCCAGAATTTCATCGGCCTTCTGCTCACGCCTTTGCTGGCGCCCGCGATTGACGGCAATCGCCCGCTGCACCTTCTGCTTTCGCCGCTCGAACGAACCGGGAAGACGAAACTGGCCGAAGAGGTTTTCGGCGGGGTCATCCTCGGCCGCGAGACGCCGGCCCTGCAAATCACCGACCGGGATGAAGAACGCGACAAGCGCCTCCTGGCGCTCCTGCTTCAGGGCGAGACCATCGTCCACCTCGACAATCTGCCGCCGACGGTGGACAGCGCCGCGCTGGCCTCAATCCTGACGGCCACGACTTATCAGGGCCGAATCCTCGGCGCGTCGCGGATCGTCTGCCTGCCCAATACGCTGACGGTGGTCGGGTCGGGCAATAACACCGAATGCAGCGGGGAGATCGCCAAGCGCACGGTTCCGATTCAATTGCAGCCGCGCACGGCGCACCCGGAAGCTCGGCGCGATTTCGCGCATCCGAATCTCCGCGCGCACGTGAAGCAGAGCCGCCGGCGCATCCTCTCCGTACTCCTGGGGATGATCGAAAACTGGCTGGCGCAGGGCCGGCCGCTGCACAAGAACCGGTTCGGCGGATTCGAGACGTGGTCGGAGACGATCGGCGGCATTCTGCATGCGAATTGCTTCAACAAATGGCGCTCGAACGAAGAAGAGTGGCGCAAGTCTGCCGACCCGGTCGGGCAGGAATGGGAGGCGTTCGTTTCTGCATGGTGGAAGAAATTCGGGAAGGAACCGACGGCTATCGCAGATTTGATGCAGATGGCCGATGAGCTGGGCTGCTTTCAAGCGGCAATGAGCCGCAAGACCGAGCGCGGGCGGCAGGTGGCCTTCGGCAGTCTGTTGCGCCGGAGAATTGGGATGCCTGTGGGAAGCACGTTGATTCGCCGGCAAGGGTACGGAACGCATTCGAATTACTACCTCGAGGGTCAGAGATGAGCGTTCCGGTTGTCATAACTCCAATAGAACTGTGCAATCTTTGCAATCTCGTGCAATCTATTCTTCAGAGATTGCACGTCATAAGCAGCGGTGGCTACCTGGGTTCGGACAGGTTGTGCAATCTTTGCAATCTTTTTCTTGGTCTTAATGATGCGCGCGCACGCGCACGCGCGCACATGCGCATGAGGAGTAATGCTGAAAAAGATTGCACAGATTGCACGGCCCGATCCAACCGCCGCCTTGGACAGGAGTTACGACGTGCAATCTCATCTTCGGAGATTGCACTGAGATTGCAGAGATTGCACGAGGAGTCGCTCACATGAATTTCACCCGGCCCACAACCAGATTCGGCGCGCCGCCGACTCGTTCGGTCAGCGTCTCACTGGGGACGACCCCCAGTGAGACCCCGCACGCCTCTTTCCGTGAGCGCATGACCGCGCAACTCCTGGCGCGCATGCTCCCGACCATGACGCCGGACGAGCGGTTCGCGTTCGAGGAACGCGTCGCCATCTGCATGTTCGACGGCGGTCTTACCGAGGCCGACGCGATCCGCGTGGCGTTGAACGACTGCGCCACCCAACGGGCGAGGAGCAGGCCGTGACCAGGGCTATAGGTACTTCCCCGGCGCGCCGGCCTCCGCGATGTTCCAGACCCCGGTTTTCGGGAGATTTTCGAGTTTTAAGAAAATCGGGCAGTTTTCTTTTCTCGCATGCCCCTGTGGAGATGACGCCGCATGCCTGACGCGCCTGAAAAAATGGACCCCGCGCACCTGACGCGGCTGCAGCTGGCGACGGTTCTGACCGGCACAGGCATCGTCAGCCTGACGCCCCAGGCGTTGCGAAACTGGGTCGAGGCCGGCTGCCCGCGCGAGAGCGACGGCTCATTCAACCTGCTGCGGGTTTGTGCGTGGCTTGCCGGAGAGCGGGCGAAAACGCCGCATCTTCCGCGCCCGGAGACCGAGGATGAGAAGGCCGCGCGCATCGCGCTCCTGCGCGAGCGGCGGCTGGGCGCGAAGCAAAAGCGCCGGATCGAGGCGCGCAAGCTCGAAGAGGGCTTCATGCCGCGCGAAGAAGTGATTGCCGAGTTCGGGCGGATGGCGACGGAAATTCGCACGGCGATGCTCGCCGTGCCGGCGCGCTTCGCGCAAATTCTGAACCCCGCGCAAGTCGCCATGTTGGACGCGGAAATGCGCTCTGCGCTCGATGCGCTCGCAACAAGCAAGGAGATCACTGACGATGATGCTTCTGTGCCCGGAGAGGAATAAGTGCGCCGGCAGGCGCATCTGCGGACACGTACGGCCTCATCGCGCAAACAGGCCGTATCGCGCGGATTGCCGGTCCGTTCCATGCCCTCTCGGACGGCGTCATCTC
>Ga0187852_1000448_pt1 | contig 44083 bp, 40 predicted proteins | sample June2016WEW_6_40_FD_134511 | JGI IMG/M metagenome (GOLD analysis project Ga0187852, IMG submission 134511) | Peatland microbial communities from SPRUCE experiment site at the Marcell Experimental Forest, Minnesota, USA - June2016WEW_6_40 | ecosystem: Environmental > Terrestrial > Soil > Wetlands...
CCATGACCGCCATGACCGCCGTGACCGCCGCCGCCATGCCCGCCATGCCAGTTGTGCCAGCCGTAACCGCCGCCCCAACCATAGCCATAGCGATCGCCGTAGCCGCACCAATACCAACCTGGACCGCGCCAGCCGCCGTCGTACCAGCAATATTGACGCCCGCCCCAGAGGTACCCCCCCGTGGCTACGTCGGCGGCGCCTGCCACCACCCCGCCGATGACGTCAACCGGATTTTGTGCTTGAGCAGGTTGAACACCGAGGGAGACCCCCATGAACATGGCCGCCGCGGCGATTAAAGCTGTCGTTTTGTTCTGCATCATGGACTCCCTCGAAAAGCGGCTCAACCTCGGCCGCATTCCACAGTTGCCAAACGAACCAAGACGAAAGGAGTTGCCTTCCGTTCGTCGATTTGGTGTGCGTCAAACGGCAGAGTTCAAGAATGAAGCTTGAGGGCAACATATTGCCTTTATTATAGCCACGCTCAAGCAATCATTGGGATGAGGCGCCAGATCCTTCCATCGGCCGGCTGTCGGGAGACCGGAACAGCGCCGCCGCGAGGGCCAAGAGCAAAATGGCCGGCACGAGCGTGGCGAAATTTTGAAAACGGGGAGTCACATAGGCCCCCAAGGCGGCGCCGAGCACGAAGCTCGCGATGACCAGGCCGAGATCGAGGACTTGTTCGCGCGCGGCACGGTCGCCGGGCCAGACCCCAAGGGCCAGTGCATTCGAGAAGCTCTGGAGATTGCCCGTCATGATGACGGAATTATAGGTGCGCGTGCCGATATTCCGGAAACTCGTGTTCTGCATGGCCGTGCTCACGGTGATCACGGAAACTAGAATATGATCGTCCAGGCTGCCCGGCAGGAATGGGACGATCGCCAACACCGTGATCTCGGCCAATAGCGTGATAAAATGCAGCGAGGCGGGCAGGCGCCGCCTGACGCCTGGGCGCCCCAGAAGATTGGCCGCGATCACCCCGACGACATAGGCCAGCAGGGGATAGACATAGGCGAGAGCCTTGCTGCCCGATTGGGTCAGCGCGATTCCGAGCAGAACCATATTGCCGGTCATCGCGCTCGCGAATGTGTGGCCATGCCCGGCATAGGCAAAGCCGTCAAGGAACCCCGCGCTCGCCGATAAAGCGACGGCTGCCGCCAGGCTATTGGCCGCTGCAAAACGCGGTCGGGGCCTGGGAAAACCTTGATTGAGCTCGGGCTCGAACGCCGTTGGCGGCGAGGACGTCATGGCGGCCCCATTCCTGTATGAATCGAGTTCTCCAGCGCGAACCGCTGGAGAGATCGAACAACCGGTTTACCAGCGTGCCTGGTGACACCGCAGCTTAACAGGAAAAAATGGATCGTCTCACTCTCTTCGGCCTTTTCGCCGTCACCGCCATGTTGGTTTTCTACGCCCTGGAAGGCCGGAGCCATTGGTTTACCCTGGCCTTCGCCTGTGCTTGCGCCTTGGGCTCCGCCTATGGCTTTCTCCAGGGCGCCTGGCCGTTTGGCCTGGTCGAGGGCGTCTGGGCCTTCGTGGCTTTGGATAAGTGGCGGCGGCTTACCCGCTCCCCGCCAGCGGCTTGATGGCTCCCGCCGGCGAACTTAATTTGCCTCCCGCCGGCGGCTGGGCGCCGAGATGCCCGGCGCCACGGGCCGCCGCGAGATCGACCTGCCGTTGCCGCTCGGCGTAACACTGGCGCTGTTCTTTCTGCCGTTCCGCCGCGCAAGCGGGGCAGCGGACACCGCGCTCGAAGAGCGGCGAGAGCTGATCGTCCGGGCTCACCGGCCGGCGGCAGGCGTGGCAAAGGTCGTGTTTGCCGGGCACGAGACCATGTCCCACCGAGACCCGCTGATCGAAGACGAAACACTCGCCGTCCCAGAGGCTCTGGTCCGGCGGGATGGTTTCGAGATAGCGTAAAATGCCGCCTTTGAGGTGATGGACGCCCGCAACCCCTTCCGCCCTCAAAAAGGCCGTCGCTTTTTCGCAGCGGATCCCCCCGGTGCAGAACATGGCGATCCTTGGCGGTTCGGCGCGGGTTGAAAATTCTTCGCGCCGCGCCCGGAACCAGGCGGGGAAATCGCGAAAACTCGCCGTTTCCGGATTGATCGCGCCGCGAAACGTGCCGATCCCGACCTCGTAATCGTTACGGGTGTCGATGACGATCGTGCGGGGATCGGAGATCAGCGCGTTCCAGTCTTCGGGCTCGACATAGGTCCCGGCCTCGTGGGCGGGATCGAGCCCCTCGACGCCCATGCTCACGATTTCCGCCTTGAGCCGCACCTTCATCCGGTGAAACGGCATGCTGCCGGTGTAAGCGTTCTTGACGTCGAGAGACGCGCAGCCCGGCAAGGCGCGAATGGCGGCGAGCGCCTCGTCGATGCCCGCCTCGCTCCCGGCGATGGTCCCATTGATCCCCTCGTGCGCGAGCAGCAGCGTCCCCTTGATCCCGGCCGCCTCGCAGGCTTGCGTCAACGGCCCGCGCAAGGCGGCGGGTTCGGAAAATTCCGTGAACTGGTAGAGGGCGGTGACGCGGACGGTTTCGGGCACGGGCATGGCGTGAGGCGGCTGCTTTCTTTAAATTGCGATCTTCGGGATGGTTTAACCTAGGTTTTGTCCCCCGCGCCATGATTTATTGGCGCTCGCATGCTCCATGCCCAAGCCGGACCGCGCGCGCCATTTGCACCGCGCCGAATCTTCCCCTATCCAATATTTCCCTCCCTCCACACCGAGCCGCGCCGCCTTGCTCGAATCTTGGGATCAGCGCGGAGGATCATACTCATGCCGGACCGGACTTTGCCTCTTCTCGTGACCCATAGCGGCAAATTCCATTGCGACGAGGTCTTTGCGTATGCCGTCCTGCGGCTGGCGCTCGGGTTGAGCGAGCCGGGCAGCCATCGCTTGGTGCGCACGCGCGATCCCGCCATCGTCACCAGCGCGGATTTCGCCTGGGATGTCGGCGGCGTTTACGACGAAGCCGCCAACCGTTTCGATCATCACCAGCGCGGCGCGCCGTTGCGCGCGGATGGCATGCCCTTCAGCTCGGCGGGTCTCGTCTGGCGGCGCTATGGCGTGCAGGCGGTGCGAGCCTTACTGCCGGCAGGGACTGTACAAGATCTGGCTCCTGCAATCGCCGCCACGATCGATGCCGCTTTCGTGCGCCGCATCGACGAACTCGACAATGGCATGGCGCCGGAAGTGGACACCTTGGGGCTGGCCTCGCTGATCGCGGATTTCAATCCGAGCTGGGACGCGCTCGGCGGGGACGAAGCTGCCGATGCCGCCTTTCTCGACGCCGTGACCCTCGCGGAGGACGTGCTGCGCCGGCGCGTCGAATCCTTGCGCGCGAGCCTCGCGGCCGAGGCCATTTTGCTGGCCGCTCATGCCGCCTCGTTCGATCCCCGCATTTTGGTGCTGGACCAAGGCATGCCGTGGAAGACCGCCGTGTTTGCCCATAATCTGCCCGTCGCGTTCGCCGTCTATCCCGCCTCCAACGGCAATTGGATGGTTGATTCCATGCCGCCGGAAGAAGGCTCGTTCGAGCAGCGCATCCCTTTGCCAGCTTCTTGGGCTGGTTTGTCCGAGGCGGAATTGGGCGATGTGTCGGGTGTCGCCGATGCCGTCTTTACGCATCTGCGGCGGTTTGTGGGCGCGGCGAAGACGCGGGCCGGGGCGATCGCGATGGCGCAAAAGGCGATCGAGCTGAGCGGGGGCTGAAGGCATGAACGTGGCGGGACCCGTGGAAACCGCGGGTAAGCCGCATCTGGACCGGCGCGCGGTTGCCGCCGTCATCCTCGGCAATGCGCTGGAATTTTACGATTTCACAACCTATTCCTTTTTCGCGGTCTTCATCGGCAAGGCCTATTTCCCCGCGGGCGACGATGTCACCAGTTTGCTCTATTCGGTGGCGACCTTCGGGATCGGGTTTTTGACCCGGCCAATCGGCGGCATCATCATCGGCGCTTATGCCGACCGCGCGGGGCGCAAGCCGGCGATGCTGTTGACGATCGCGTTGATGGCCGTGGGCATGCTGATGCTGGCGGTCACGCCAAGTTATGCCGCGATTGGGATTGCCGCGCCGGCGCTTGTCGTCCTTGGCCGGCTCGTCCAAGGTTTTGCCCTGGGCGGCGAGGTCGGCCCCTCCACGGCTTATTTGCTCGAGGCCGCGCCGCCATCCAAGCGCGGTTATATCACGAGCTGGCAATTGGCCAGCCAAGGCGTCGCCACGCTGCTGGCCGGCGCGGTTGGATTGAGCCTATCGCTGGTGCTGCCGCAGGCCGCGTTGGAAGACTGGGGCTGGCGCGTGCCATTCGTGCTCGGCATCGCCATCGTGCCCGTGGGCATCATCATCCGCCGCCATTTGCCGGAAACGGCGGGCGCCGTCCATACGGCCATATCGCACGCCGAGGGAACATCGGTGGCGGTGTTGAAGCGGCTGATCGCTAGACATCGCGGCCCGATGATCGCGGCCATGGCGGTAATTTCGGCGGGCGCCGTCTCGAATTCAGCAGGCGCCTACATGACGAGCTATGCCAAGACGATTTTGCACATGCCGGAAAGCACGTCGATCGCGGCCACCTTGATGCTCGGTGTCGCCTCGCTGATCTTTTGCCTGGTGGGCGGCTGGCTGGCCGACCGTTTCGGGCGCCGAGTCATCATGATCGTGCCGCGCGCGTTGCTTGTGCTGATCGCCTATCCCGCCTATTATTTCATGGTGCATGCGCCCAGTGCCCTGAGCATTTTCGCGGCCACCGGCGTGATCTCCGCTTTGTCCTCGATTTGCAGCAGCGCCGGCATTGTCGCCATTCCGGAATCGTTTCCGCGCGCGGTGCGCAGCGCCGGGCTGGCGATCTCTTATGCTTTTTCGGTGTCGATTTTCGGCGGCACGACGCAGCTTGTGGTGACTTGGCTGATCAAGGTCACGGGCGATCCGCTCTCGCCGGCCTATTATCTTCTCGCCGCCAGCATGCTTGGCGTGATCGCGCCCTTCTTCATGCAGGAAACTTCGCGCGAGCCGTTGATCGATTAATTTTAGCCCCAGCTTGCTGTGCCGTCATAACCATCGCGCTTGAGCCTGACGATCGCGAGATCGAGCGCCGACAAGAAGGCCGAGCGGTCGCGGGGCGCGAAAGGTTTGGGGCCGCCCGTGATTTCGCCGCTCGAGCGCAGATGATCCATGAGGTTCCGGGTAGCGAGCGCGGCGCCGATGGATTGCTCCGTGAAGGCGCGGCCGTTCGGCGCGATCACGGCGCTGCCGGTCTTGATGCAACGCGAGGCCAGCGGAATATCCGATGTGATGACGACGGAGCCAACGCAGGCTCGCGCGGCGATCCAATCGTCGGCCACATCGGGCCCTTCCGCCACCACCACACGCTCGATCGCCGCCACGCGCGGCACCATAATGGGGGCATTGGCGACGACAAAGATTTTGATTTGGTAGCGCTCCGCCACCTTATAAACCTCGTCCTTGACCGGACAGGCGTCGGCATCGACGAAGATGGTGATCGTTTTGTCAGTCACGCCGGTACACGCTCACTCCGCATGCAATTCCACCGCGATGCGAATGAGATCGCTGCTGCGTTCCACCATTAGCTTTTGCTTGATCCCGGTGCAGCTATTGGCCACGGTCTTGTAGGAAATGCCGAGCTGGTCGGCGATGGAGGTGAGGTCTTTTCCCTGGGCGAGCAGCCGCATGATGTCGAGTTCGCGTGCCGAGAGCGCCTTGTTGGGTTCGGCGGGGCCGAGCGTGTGGAGCGCCAATTCGGCGGCCAGGTCGCGTTCGACATAGCGTTCGCCGGCCAGCACCTTGCGGATCGCCTCGACCAATTCGTCCGCGCTGGCGCCTTTGCTGACATAGCCCTTGGCGCCGGATTGAAGCGCGCGGGCGATATAGACCGGCGTCGTATGCATGGAAAAAATGAGGACGCGCGCGCGGGGATCCTCGGCGAGCATGCGCTTGAGGAGATCGAGACCGCCGGCGCCTGGCAGGTTGAGGTCGAGCACCACGATATCGGGCCGCTCCGTGCGAAACAAAGTCAGCGCCTCCTTGCCGGTGCCTGCTTCCAGCACGGCGGCCTCGACGAAAACGCCGAGCAGCCGACGCACGCCTTCGCGCACCACGCTGTGATCGTCGACAACAAGGATCTTCATGCCGGTTGGTCCAATCTCGCGGATTCTCTCATGGGAAGTTTGGCCTCGACGATCACGCCGCGTCCGCCGGGCCTGTTCTCGATCACCAGACGCCCGCCGACAGCCTTCACCCGCTCGCGCATGCTGGCGAGACCGAAGCCTGGCGCCGTTCGGCCCTTGGCGAGGCCGGAGCCATCGTCCTCGACCTGGATCGTGATCTTTTGCCCGTCGTTTCGAATGCGTATCTGCACGGACTTGGGATCGCCATGCCGGATCGCGTTGCTGAGACTTTCTTGAACCACGCGAAACGTGACGGCATCGAGCGGCGGTTCCGGCGAGTCTTCCGCGATTTCGAGGGAGAAGGCGATATCCGGCCGGCGCAACCGCCAAAAGTCGCAGAGATTGTCGATGGCTCCGGCTAGGCCCAGGTCGATCAACGTTTCCGGCGCGAGACGGCGTAGCACGCTCTTCAAATGTTTCTGCATGTGCCGGACGGACTCGACGATCGATTCCGCGCGCGGCGCGGCCTGTTGCGGGGCGCCGTCGCTGAGAAATTGCCGGATCATCGCGGCATCGGCCCCGACCGAAAACAGAAACGGCGCGACATCGTCATGCAGGTCGCGCGCGAGTTCGGCGCGCTCTTCTTCTTGCAGGCTGAGAATTTGCTCGTGCAGATCCTGGTTTTGCGCCCGCATGGCCTCGAGCCGTTCGGCCATGGCATCGAAGCCCGCGCGCAGCGGCTCCAATTCGCTATAAATATCGGGATTCATGCGCGCGGTATAATCGCCCGTGCCGATCCGCGACAGAGCGCCGCGCAAATCTTGCACGGGACGCAGCGCATGGCGGATGGTCCAAAAGGCCAGGCCCAAAACCATGCTGAAGAACAGAGCCATGATGCCCGATGTGAGAAGCAGGTCGCTCCAGGCTTCCGCGACTTCGTTATGGGCATCGGCCTCGAGCTCGAGATGGCCGAGGGGTTGGAAGGGCCCGGCAAGCGGAACGGCGGCTTGCGCCGGGGGGCCGGCGACGAGGCGGAAGAACCATCGAGGCGCCGGCGCCTCGGGCTGAAGCAGCGCTGATTGGGCGAGAATCGCGCCATTGGCTCCGAAGAGAACGGCTCGAACATGCCGGTCGCCATCGAATTCCGCCACGATCCTCGCGAGCTGCTTGGCGGCATCCGTGCCATCGGTGCTACCCAGCGCTTTGGCGGCGGTCTGCGCCCCGACCGCCAGCGCCGCTCGCATTTCCGTGCGGACCTTGGCCACCACATGCCAATAGGTCAACGCACCGCCCAGCGCGAGGCTGAGAAGCAGAACCAAAGTGATGGAAACAGCCAGGCGCCGTTGAATCGACATCGGAGAACCATGCCGCATGGGTTTGGGGAGTCAAGGAGGGGCCTTCACGCCGCCAGATTCATCAGAAGCTCAGGCGGGACGTCGCCGATCACTCAGGTCAGAAGCGGTTCCAAGAAGATCCCTTCCGCCGGGTCCGACCGCTCCTTCAAGACGATCACGCCGGCGTAAAAAGGCACCAAATGATCAGCGGCCGCGATGGCGCTATCGCGCGAGACGGAACGCCGGGGCGCGCCGGGATAAAGCCTCCCGCCGGCGCCTTTCAAGAACGGGACGATTGTGTATGTGATTGTCAAAGCCAGGGGAATCATCTCTGTTGAGATGAGAACATAGCAAGAACGTAAATTCCGTCAATCGAAACTCCGGACGCCGCGAAGCTGTTGCTCCGCGGCGAAGCGGATCCCGGAACCGGTTTAGGCACTGCCGATCAAAATCCCGGCCGCGAGCACCAGGCCGCCGCCGAGCATGACTTTCGCGGCTGCCGCGAAGGGTGGCGTGTCCATGTAGCGCCATTGAATCCAAGCAATCGCCAGAAGCTCGAACACGACGACGACCGCCGCGATAATCGTGGCCGTGACGAAGTCGGTGATGAGATAGGGCAGGGTATGGCCGATACCGCCCGCAATCGTCATGAGACCGCAAACGAAGCCACGAAGATAAGGGGTGCCGCGTCCTGACAGCTTGCCATCGTCGGCGAGCGCCTCGGCGAACCCCATGGAAATGCCGGCCCCGATCGAGGCCGCCATGCCAACCTGGAACGCGTTGAACGAATTATGCGTCGCGAAGGCGGCCGCGAAGACCGGCGCGAGGGTGGAGACGGAGCCGTCCATAAGCCCCACCAAGCCCGGCTGGATGATTTGGAGGACGAAGCGGCGTTGCGCGCTATCGGCCTCTGCCTCCCGTTTCCCCGCGGTAAGATGCTTGGCTTCCGACTCGCTGGCATTACGCTCGTGTTGCCGCTCGGCCTCCGCCAGGTCGCCGAGAAGCTTGCGGATTGCGGCATCGGTCGTCCGCGCCGCCGCCTGCTGGTAGAATCGCGCCGCGTCCTGTTCCATCTGCTGGGCCTGGCGCCGTACATTGTCGACACCGAGCGGAAGCACCTGCCACAGCCGTTTACGCTGGACCGTTCCCCGGATGTCTTGCCGGCGGATATAGGGAATATGTTCGCCGAATTTCGCCACGAAGAGGTCGATCAGCGACCGCCTGTGCTCGCTCTCCTCGCCGGCCATGTCGTAAAAGAGCTTAGCTGTGTCGGGGTAATTTTCCCGTAGGCCCTCGGCAAAATCCGTATAGACGCGTCCGTCCTCTTCCTCGCTGCTGATCGCAAGGGCCAGGATTTCGCGCTCGGTGAGTTCCGCGAAGGATTTCATGGGACGGGAGCCTCTATATAAACTAGAATTATTCTAATGTGATCCCACGTCCCCGCGCGTCAAGTTTTTTTTGCGGCCGGGCCGCCCGGATAGGCTCGGGGCCGTTGTGGCCGGCGCCTTGCGATCATGAAAGCGAACTTGCAAGCCGGAGATGGAGTCTCGACAGAATCATCCCCAAAATCTGGACCGCTCGCGGGCATAGCGGCGCGCGAGGGCGGCGCAAGCGAAGAGTTGAATTTGATGGAATAGCATCACCGGCAGCAAGATCATGCCGGCGCCTTGGCCCGCGAAGAGAATATTGGCCATGGGAATGCCTGCCGCCATGCTCTTCTTGGAGCCGCAGAAGACGATGGCGATCTCGTCTTGCCGCGAAAAGCCGAGCCGGCGGCTCAGAAAGGCCGTGAGCGCAAGGACCACCACGAGAATCAGAAAATCGACCGCCAGAACCAACGCAAAATTGAGCGGGGTCAGTTGCGTCCAAATGCCCGCGACCATGCCCTCGCTGAAGGCGGCATAGACGATGAGGAGAATCGATCCGCGATCGGTAAACGAGGTCAGCGCGCCATGGCGCAAGAGCCAGCCTCCGATGACGGGACGAATGGCCTGGCCCGCCGCGAAGGGGAGGAGCAGTTGGAACGCAATATCCCGGATGCTGCTCGCATTGAAGCCGGTGCCGTGGGCTTCGAGGAAGAGGGCGGCAAGCAACGGCGTCACGGCGATACCGAGAAGGTTCGAAACCGAAGCACTGCAAAGAGCCGCCGGCACATTGCCGCCCGCGATCGCGGTGAAGGCGATCGCGGATTGCACCGTCGACGGCAGCAAGCACATATAGAAGAGGCCGAGATTGAGAGCGGGCGGGAGATAGGGCCGCGTCACGGCGGTGACAGCCAGGCCGATGAGAGGAAACAAAACGAATGTGCTGAAAAAGACCAAACCCTGCAACCGCCAATGCGAGAGGCCGGAAATGACGGCGGCGGGGGAAAGCCGGGCGCCGTAGAGAAAGAAAAGCAGGGCCACGGCGGCAAAGACGGCATGACCGGCCAAGGGGGCTGCCGCGCCGCGCGCAGGCAGAATCATGGCGAGGATGACCGCGCCGACAAGCCCCGCCAGAAACGGATCGGCGCGAAACGCCGGCGCATAGTTTCTCAGTCTCTCCACCAAGGGACGCGCCGGCACTTTTGATTCCTTCGTCAGTTTGGAGGATATGTCGAATCCGGAGGCTTATAGAGGGAGCCCGTGGGGAAAGCCTATCGAGATATTGGCAAAAAGGCGTCTATACTTCTTGCTCGTCCGATGAACCGGATTGCCGGCCCCCGCCGGTTCGTCGATCCATGATTGGCTATTCCGGACCAATTCCCAGCCCGCGGCGCCATTCTGCCGATGTACTGAGTGCATTTTTAGATCAGGATGATAAAGCTTGCCGGTAAATATGTCAGGTCTACACGCATAAGGCGCGATCGATGGTGGCAATCTCCGAAGAAACAACCATCTGTCCCGCTCCAAGCGGGGATCTCGCGGAACTTCATAGGGCCTATGCCGGCTTGCGCGAGGCCTTTGATCGCGATGGCGGGCTGCCGGTGGCTGTCCGGCGGGAGACCTTGCGGGTCTTGCGGGCCGGCATCAAGCGCGATGCCGAGGCCTATGTTGCCGCCATTTCGGCTGATTTTGGCACCCGCTCGCGGCATGAGACGTTGCTCGCGGAGATTGCCGTCATCATCGACGCCATCGATTATAATATGGCCCGGATTGGGCGGTGGGCCGCGCCCGCCCGGCCGTCGCTGGGCTGGCGGTTCTGGCCCGCGCATGGCAGGATCCTCAAGCAACCTCGCGGTGTCGCCGGTGTGATATCGCCTGGGAATTATCCGCTTCACCTCGCATTGTTGCCCGTCATCGCAGCGCTGGCGGCGGGGTGCCGGGTTCTCGTCAAACCTTCCGAATCGACCCCCCGGACGTCGGAGCTGATGCGAAAGAGCATCGCTGCCGCGATCGACCCTAAAATTCTGAGCGTTGTCCTTGGGGATGCCGCTGTTTCCAGCGAAATGACGCACCTGCCTCTCGATGTGCTCTTGTTCACGGGCTCGGAGCGTGTCGGGCGTCTGGTGATGAACGCCGCGGCCGGGAATCTCACGCCGGTGATTTTGGAATTAGGCGGGAAATCGCCCGTCATCGTCGACCGGGGCGCCGATCTCACGCAAGCCGCGGAAGCCGTCATTTCGGGCAAGCTCATGAACGCGGGCCAGACCTGTGTCGCGCCAGACTACCTCCTCGTGCCGCGAGAGATCCAAGGCGTATTCATCGAAAAATTACGAGCTGCCGCCGGTAAGCTCTACCCGGATACGCGAGATTATACGTCGATCGCCTCGGAGAAAGCGCGGCGGCGCTTGCAGGCCTTGGAGGCTGGTCTCGACGTCGTGCCCTTGTTTGGGGGTCCCGTCGCCGCGCCTCATTACCGTCCCGCCCTCGTCCTTTCGCCGCCGCTCGACAGCGCGATTATGCAAGAGGAAATCTTTGGACCCCTGCTGCCGATTTTGGTCTACGACACGCTGGACGAAGCCATCGGGTTCGTGTGCGCAAGGCCTAAGCCGCTGGTTCTCTATTGGTTTGGCAAAAACCGGACCTCGCGCGATTATGCGCTCGCCAAAACCGCCTCAGGCTCGGTTGCGATTAACGAGACCGTGCTGCAGGTGGTCATTCAATCCCTGCCTTTCGGCGGCGTCGGCGCATCCGGCATGGGCCGCTACCACGGCAAAGCCGGTTTCGATGCCTTCACGCACGAACGCCCCGTGCTGTATCAGGCCCGGTTCAGTCCCACGTCGTTCTTGCGTCCGCCCTTCGGGAAAATCACGGACTTGATCCTAAAATTCCTGACGCGGTAGCTTTGCGGCGGCCGCATGTGCCGTGGCCGCCAGTAATTAGAGCGCGTTCCGCTTTGACGGACTGCTTGAGGACCAACGCGCTCTAATGGCTGAGGAACAAGACGGAAGGGCAGGTCGTCAGCATCGACCGGGTCATGCCGCCGAGGACGAGTTCGCGGACCCAGGAATGCGAATATCCACCCATGACAACCAGGTCTGGCCGGACGTTTTGCACATGGGCGATCAACGTCTTGACGGGATCCTTGCCGATCGTGGGGAGGCCTGTCAGCGTCGCGTTGATGCCGTGCCGCCGCAGATGCAGCTCGATTTCCAGTCCGGGAATATGATCGCGCAGGTGTTCCTCCGGACGGACGCAAACGACCTCCACCGAGATCATGCTGGTCAGAAGGGGGAGAGCTTCATTGACGGCCCGCGCGGCCTGCGCGCTTCCGTCCCATGCCACGAGACCACGTTCCAGTTTCGCCTGCTTCAGGCCCTCTGGAACAATCGCAACGGGCCGCCCGCTTTGCAGCAAGGCTTCCTCGACATATTGGTTCGACCCGCCAAGAGCCGTTTGGGAGGCATCCAATATGGCAAGATCGAACGTTCTCGCGGTGACGGCAAAGCGCCTCACGAGCGCGGCATAGGTCTCGGTCGCGGAGAGAACCGTGCAGGGCACGCCGCTCTCGGCTGCGTAAAAGCGAACGCGCTCCGCCGCTTTCTCCGCCTCTTGAACGAAGCGATCATTCAGCTCGCTGGAGATCGCCGTCGCTTCATAGGTCATGATGTCGACGGGAATGTCGTAGGTCGCGTCGACTTCAACCGTGAGATGGGCGCCGCATTTGGCGGCGAGGTCGAAGCTGAATTCGAGCGCTGGTGACGGAAGAAGCGGATCGAGCGTAAGGCCGGTATAGAGATTCTTATAGGATCTGACGGACATGGCGGATCACTCCAGCGGTTTCACATCTCTTATCCCAAAATTACATGCTTGCCGCTTTGATTTGGCTCAAATGGCTGCTGTCGAGATATGGGGCGGCCTAATTAATGCAAGCAAAGCAGTCCCGATTGCACGGCTGGCAGTAAGATGCTCGCCGCGGCAACAGCCAGGATCGAAACGCCCGCAATCACGCGAACGCGCGGATTGTTCGAAAGTTCGCGGAGCCCGCCAATTCCCAGCGCCGTAAACGTGACGGCAGGCAAGGTGCCGAGGCCAAAGCCAGCCATGACGGAGGCTCCCGACGCGCCGGAGCCGCTGAGTACGGCATAAAACAGGGCCGCGTAGACCATCCCGCAAGGCAGCAGACCCCAGCCAAGACCGGCGATGAAAGGAGCCAAAGGGGGGACGGAGGAAAAGCCGCCCGAGGCGACCCGGAGCCGGGCCGCGACAGGCGCGGCGAAGCGATCGAACATGGTGAGGGGCGGCGCAAGCCCAAGCACCGACAGGCCAACCCAGCCGAGCGACATGGCCGCCACCGCGCGCAACACCGCATGGGCGGCCATATGATCCATCGAGCCGTAAAATAGGGAGCCCGCCGCGCCGAGAAACGCACCTGCCACGATATAGGCGGAAATGCGTCCCGCTTGGGCCGCGAGCAAAGTCCGCAGCCGCCCGGCGGATCCCGCCGCCGGGTCGAAGGTAAACATCAAGGTCGCCGCGATTCCGCCGCACATTCCCGCGCAATGAAGGCTGCTGGAAAAGCCCAGCAGCGCTCCGCTTGCGAAGGTCAGTGCACCTAATGTTTCGCTCATGCCGCCCTTACTGGCCGCCTCCAAACGAATGGACGTAAACGGCGAGAGACTTGAGCGTGACCGGATCGAGCTTGCCACCCCATGTCGGCATGACGCCGGCGCGCGCATTGGTGATCGTCTCGACGACGGTCTTCTGATCGCCGCCATAGAGCCAGATGCTGCTGGCCAGTTTTGGCGCCCCGATCTCCTGGTTGCCTTGGCCTTTGTCGCCATGACAGGCCACGCAATTATCGGCAAAAATCTGCGCGCCGGCCTTCAGGTCGAGCTCCTTGCTGATGGTTTGGCCCGAGAGCGAGCGGACATAGCCCGCGACATTGGCGATTTGCGCCGCCGTCAAAATCCCGTCGCGGCCAAAGGCAGGCATTTGCGTGCCCTGCGTGTCGGGACTGGTCGAGCGTATACCGACGGTGATCGTATGCAGGATCTGATCGAGCGTGCCGCCAAACAGCCAGCGGTCGGCCTGCAGGTTCGGGTAGCCCTTGGCGCCGCCGCCGCCCGCCCCATGACAGGGCGCGCAATTATTGGCAAAGGCCGCCTTGCCATTGGCCATGGCATATTCGAGCAAGGCCGGGGTCTTCACAATATCCTGCAGGCTGGCATTGGCGAGCGCCTTGCCATGTTCCGCGCGTGCCGCCAAATCCTGCTGGACCTCGGCCAATACGGCACCCCGCACGGAATAGCCGAGGAAGCCTTTCGAATAGCTTGAAACCAAAGGCCACGAAGGCATCAAGATCCAATAGCCGACAGAGAAGAGGATACAAAGATAGAATATGTTCAGCCACCATTTCGGCAGCGGAGTATTCAGTTCTTTAATGCCATCCCATTCATGGCCGGTGGTATGAGTCCCCGAGTGGGGATCAACGTCATCATGATGAGTCATGGCTTAGTCCTCGCGCAGCGGAATTGTCGATGCCTCGTCGAATTTCTTCTTGTTCCGCGGCCAAAGGGCATAAACGAGAACCGCGACGAACATGCCGAAGAAATAGAGAAGGCCTGTCATCTGTGAAAAGTTCGAGATGGATTCATAGGCAGTCATCGCAATACCTCAGCGCAGGTTGGCCTTGTCGTCATAGGCTTTGAAGTCCACGAGGGTGCCCAGCATTTGCAGATAAGCGACGAGCGCGTCGAGTTCCGTAATCTGCTTGGGGTCGCCGCCGAAGGTTCGGACATTCGCTTTCGGATAGCGCTTCAAGAAGGCATCGACACCTTTGGAATCGGGATTGGCCTGGGCTTCGAGATCAAGCCGGGCGTTGGCGATTTCGTCGTCCGTGTAGGGGACGCCAACGATGCGGTTGGTCTTCAAAATATCGGCGATCAGCGTCGTGTCGAGCGGCGTCCTGGCCAGGAAGGGATAGCCGGGCATCACAGAGGCCGGAACCACCGAGCGCGGATCGGTCAGGTGTTGACGATGCCAATCGTCGGAATATTTGGCGCCGACGCGTGCGAGGTCCGGCCCAATCCGTTTGGAGCCCCACTGGAAGGGATGATCGTACTGCGACTCCGCCGAGAGCGAAAAGTGGCCGTAACGTTCGACTTCGTCGCGGATGGCCCGGATCATCTGGCTGTGACAGAGGTAACAGCCCTCGCGAACATAGATGTTGCGCCCGGCGAGCTCGAGAGGCGTGTAAGGCCTCATGCCGTCGACGGTCTCGATCGTGCTCTTGAGGTAGAACAGCGGGACGATTTCGACCAAGCCGCCGATTGCGACGACAAGGAGAATGCCGACGAGAAGCAGGATCGAGTTCTTTTCGAGGAGGGAATGCTTTTCCCAGACGTTGGATGTCATCGTGCGAACTCCTTGCCGGTCATTCTGCGGGGGCGAGCGAAAGGCCCGCCTGCGCATGCGCTTCGGATTCGCCTTGGCGGATCGTCAGGTAAATATTGATGGCCATGATGACGGCGCCGATGAGGAAGAGGCCGCCGCCGATCGCCCGGATGATGTAATAGGGATGGGTGGCTTGCACGGTTTCGACGAAGGAATATTCGAGGAAGCCGAGCGGGGTATAGGCACGCCACATCAGGCCCTGCATGATTCCCGCGACCCACATTGCGGAAATATAGAAGACGATGCCGATGGTCGAGATCCAGAAGTGCCAATCGACGAGCTTCAGCGAATAGAGTTTACGCTGCCAAAGCCAGGGGATCATACAGTAGAGCGCGCCAAAGGAGATATAGGCGACCCAGCCAAGCGCGCCCGAATGAACGTGACCAATGGTCCAATCGGTATAATGCGACAGCGAATTGACCTGTTTGATCGACATCAGCGGCCCTTCGAAGGTCGACATGCCGTAGAAGGCGACCGACACGACCATGATGCGCAAGACAGGGTCGGTGCGCAGCTTATCCCAGGCGCCGGAAAGGGTCATGAGGCCGTTGATCATGCCGCCCCACGAGGGCATCCACAGCATGATCGAGAAGGTCATCCCCAATGTCGAGGCCCATTCGGGCAGGGCGGTGTAGTGAAGATGGTGCGGACCGGCCCAGATATAGAGGAAGATCAAGGACCAGAAATGGATGATCGAAAGGCGGTAGGAATAAACCGGCCGGCCGGCGCGTTTCGGGATGAAATAGTACATGATCCCGAGAAAGCCGGCCGTCAGAAAGAAGCCAACGGCATTATGGCCGTACCACCATTGCACCATGGCATCCTGCGTGCCCGCGAAAGCTTCGTAGGATTTGGTGCCGAAGAAGGAAACGGGCACCGCGAGATTGTTGATGATATGCAGCATCGCGATGGTGACGATGAAAGCGAGATAGAACCAATTCGCGACGTAAATATGCGGCTCGCGGCGCTTCCAGATCGTCCCGAGAAACAGCAAGAGATAGGCGACCCAAACGATGGTCAGCCAAAGGTCGGCATACCATTCCGGTTCCGCATATTCCTTCCCCTGCGTCACGCCGAGGAGATAGCCCGTGCCCGCGATCACGATGAAGAAATTATAGCCGAGAATGACGAACCAGGGTGCGATCGAACCCGGCATGCGGGCGCGGCAGGTGCGCTGCACGACATAGAAGGATGTCCCGAGGAGAACATTGCCGCCAAAGGCGAAGATCACGGCCGACGTATGCAGCGGACGCAACCGGCCGAAATTGATGTAAGCGGTATCGAAATTGAGAAGCGGAAAGGCCAGCTCCAGCGCGATATAGAGCCCGACGATGAAACCGGCGAGACCCCAAAACATCGCGGCGATCGAGGCGAATTTGACGGGTCCAAAATTGTAGTTGGGCTTTCCGTCGATTTCTTGCGGCGGCGCGGTGAAGCCGGCGAGATTGTTTTTAAGAATGAGGACAAAGCCCGCGATGGCGGCGAGCGCGCCGAGCGCGGCATGAAATGCCATCGGGCCATCAGTGGCTTTGTTAACGACAACGAAACAGGTGATGGCTAGCAGACCAAGAAAGGCTAAAAAGCCACTTTCCTCGAATGAAAGCTTCGGCGTCGCCCGGGCAATGGTCATGGGGTTCTCTCTCGGCTCGATAGGCACAGGGCTGGCGTCCGATACCAGCTGCTCGAAACATCGTTTAAGGCAGTCCTTACGATGGAGCTTTGACCCAAATCAAGGACGGCAAAGCTTCTCGCGGTCATTTAGGCGGAATGACCGGCCAACGCCTTCTCGACATCACCGATAGATCCATTCCCCGCTATACGTCCTATCCTGCGGCGCCGCATTTCAACGGCGATGTGGACGGGCGCGTTTATGGCGAGTGGCTCGATTCCCTATCGCGGGCGCCGGAGCCAGTCTCGCTCTATCTTCACGTGCCCTTTTGCCGGTCGATTTGCTTCTATTGCGGCTGTTCGACGAAGGCGACGCGGCGGGACGAGCCGCTCGCCGCTTATGCCGCTTTGCTGCGAAAAGAGTTGGCCATGGTGGCCTCTCGGACGGGCCGCCTGCCGGTGTCGCATATTCATTGGGGCGGCGGCACCCCAAATTTGCTGCCGCCGGCCGTGTTTGCTGGCATCGTTGCCGATATGAAGCGGGATTTCGACATTCTGCCCGATGCCGGACATGCGATGGAACTCGACCCCCGATATGTGACGCCGGAGGGGGCCGAAAGTCTTGCCGCGGCCGGCGTCACGCGCGTCAGCCTGGGCGTGCAGGATTTCGATCCGGCGGTTCAAACGATGATCGGCCGTATTCAGCCCTTCGAAGCCGTCGAATCCGCCGTCGATATCTTACGCCAAGCCGGGATCCGGGATTTCAATTTCGACCTGATCTATGGCCTGCCCGGTCAGACTCTTGTGTCGATCGATAAGACGGTGCGCTTGGCGGTTGCCTTGAACCCGGGCCGGATCGCCATGTTCGGCTATGCGCATGTGCCCTGGTTCCGCGCCAACCAGCGGTTGATCGATGAAAACACGCTTCCTGACCGGCCTTTGCGTATTCGTCTCGCGGAGACGGCACGCGAAGCGATCGAGAGCGAGGGTTATGTCTCCGTGGGGATCGATCACTTCGCGCGGGCCTCGGATTCACTGGCTCGCGCGGCGGCCGCGCGGTCCTTGCGCCGGAATTTTCAGGGCTACACGACCGACCGGGCGGCCAATCTGATTGGTCTTGGAGCTTCGTCCGTTGGGCAGATGCCGCAAGGCTATGTTCAAAATGCCGCCGATACCGCTGCCTGGATGGAGGCCATTGGCCAAGGCCAGTTCGCGGTGGTCAAAGGCCGGGCACTGACCGCCGAGGATCGATTGCGCGCGGATGTGATTGCCGAAATTCTGTGCTATTTCGATGCCGGTTATGCCGCCCTTGCGGTCCGCCACGGCTTCGATGCAGGTATTTTTTCGGGCGCCATCGAAGAGCTCGCGCCGCTCGTGGAAGCGGGTTTTCTGCGGATCGAAGCGGGCCGGGTGACGATTTTGCGCGAGGGTCCGGCGCTTGCGCGAATCGTTGCGAGCGCCTTCGATGCCTATCTCAAAACCGGCGCCCGTCATTCCCTCGCGGTCTAGCATGTCCCGAAAAAGTTGCAGACTTTTTCGGTCGAGGACATGCTTTGACTTCTTAAAAAGAGGGCCGGTTTTCCCCAGGGCAACGTTATTTAGGTATCGTCGTCGTCGAGAATGCGCCAACTCGCGCCTTCGAGGTCGTCGTATTGCCCCGTCTTGAGCGACCACAGAAATCCGATGAGCCCGGCAACGCCGAGTCCAAGCGCGGCGGGGACGAGGAAGAGAAGCACGGTCATGTCGAGCTGACCTCCGGGGCGAGGCGTGGCGGAGCGGGGTTCGATTGGTCTCGAATCAGATGGCGCGCCCCGAGACGTAGGCGAAGTGCGTTCAATGTGACCGCGATCGAGGAACTCGACATTGCAAGCGCCGCGACGAGCGGACTTGCGTGGCCGAGGATGGCGATCGGAATAGCGGCGGCATTATAGGCGAGAGCGAAGACGAGATTTTGCGTCATTGTCTGCCGGGCGCGCCGGCTGACCGCGAGAGCATATCGGACGGCATCGAGATTGTCGCCGAGAAACACGGCATCCGCGGCTGTCTGGGTCAGACGCGATCCCGTGACGGGCGACATCGAGGCGTGGGCAGCCCGCAGCGCCGGGGCGTCATTGAGCCCGTCGCCCACCATGAGGACTTTGGCGCCTCGCGCCTCGAGATCATGCAGGTGAGCGATTTTTCCCGCTGGTTTCAGGTCGGCCTGCCAGGTCTCGATACCGAGTTGCTTGGCCGCACTGGCAACGGCGGGCGCATGATCGCCCGATAATATTTCCACGGAATAGCCAGCCTTTTTGAGGGCCGCGATCGTCGCCGCCGCGCCGGGACGCAATTGCTGGGCGAGCGCAAAAATCGCCGGGGCTTCGTTCCCCTCGGCATAGGCGACGAAAGAGGCATTGGGGAAACGCGCGGCGAATGCGGCTAGCCGGCCGGGCTCCACGCCGCAGAAAGACGGCCGCCCGAGACGGACGGTTTGACCTTGGATTTCGGCCTCGATCCCGGCGCCTGGGACTTCGTGAATGCCGGCTGGCGAGAGCGGCGCGGCGCTCACGGCGCGGGCCAAGGCCCCGGCGAGGGGATGGCGGCTCAAAGCCGCGAGTCCGCCAGCGCGGCCGAGGAGGCCGGGGCCGTAATCTCCGGCGTTGACGATGTCTTGGCAGGGCAAGGTCAAGGTGCCGGTTTTGTCGAAAACAATCGTATCGACCGCCGCGAGGCGTTCGATGGCATCGCCCGTCTGCAGGAGAATACGCTGGCGGAAAAGGAGACCGGAGGTCACCACCTGAACCGCCGGGATCGCCAGGGCCAAGGCGCAGGGACAGGTGATGATGAGCACGGCAATCGCGTCGGCGAGAGCCGGGCGCCATCCCGCGCCCACGGCGATCCAGCCAATGAATGTCGCCAAAGCCGCGATATGGACAACCGGCGTATAGGCCCGCGTGACCCGGTCGGCGAGACGCCGCTCTTTCGAACGCGCATCGCCCGCGGCGTTCAACAGACGTTCGACTTCGTCGAGAAAACTCCCCGCCTCGGCCTTTTCCGCGCGGATCGTGAGCGCGCCGGCGCCATTGGCCGTGCCCGCATAAAGCAGGGTGCCCGCAACGGCGGGAACCGGCGTGGTTTCGCCGGTGACGAGGCTGGCGTCGATGTCGGATGCGCCTTCGACAACGAGTCCATCGACCGGGATCCGCTCCCCCGGCCGCACCAAGATCATGTCTCCGGGGACGACGGCCGAGACCGGAACCTCGTGGAGCGTGCCATCGGCGGCGACGCGGACGGCGGCCTCCGCCCGCAAGGCGGCCAGCGTTTCCGCCTCGATGGCGGTGCGGCGGCGCATCGCCTCGTCCAGCGTGCGGCCTACGAGCAGAAAGAACAGCAGCATCAGCGCCGAGTCGAAATAGGCCTCGCGCGCATGTGTCACCGTATTGAAGAACGAATAGGCTGTCGCGAGCGTGACGCCAACGGCGATGGGCAGGTCGACCGTGATCGACCCGCCGCGAAGCGTGCGAAGGGCATTCGCGAAAAACGGCCGGCCGGCGATGGCAATGGCGGGCAGGGCGATCAAAGCCGAGACCGCGTGGAAAAAATCGCGTGTTTCCGGCGTAATGTCGGTGACGTTCCCGGACCAGACCGCGATCGACAGAAGCATGACGTTGGTGGCGGCAAAACCGGCAACGGCGAGACATGTGAGCAGGCGCCGCATTTCCGCCGACGCCGTGCTCTGCCGTAACGCGGGATCGAAGGGCCGCGCGGGATGGCCCATGGCGGCGAGCTTTTCGATCATCCGGCCCGGCTCCGCCAGCGCTGGATTGAAGGAGACCGACAGACGCCGGTCTGTCAGATTGACCCGTGCCGCCGTCACACCGGGAAGGCTAGACATGGCGCGCTCGATGTCGCCCATGCAGGCCGCGCAGCTGATACCGTCGACCGCGAGTTCGAGACGGGCACCGCCGTCCGCTGCCGGACGGATCCAAGACGACCAGTCGCGCTGAACGCCGCTCGAGACCGGCGCCAAGTCCGGCGAGGCGGCGAGAGCAGCGGCGGAATCGGTGCTCATGTCGCTCGCCTCACTGACCCAGGATGATGCGATTGCGGCTCTTGAACAAAACCTGGCCGTCGCGCTCGCCTGATATCACGAGGGTCCAGCCGCCATCTTTCGCTTGCTCGAACATGCCGGAGAAACGGCCGGGAATATCTTCGCTGAGCACGGCCGTGCGATCGAGGAATTCGTTGCTGGGATGCTCGAGCCGGGCCTTCACGGTCAAGCCTGGTATCGGCTTGCCATCGCGGTCGTTGAAGAGAGCGGAGACATTGGCAAGGCCGGGTGCGCCCTGCGCGCGGGTCACGCCGACATCGACCTTCCAGCCCCGCGCGGCTTGCTCGGCCGCGGCCGTGAGTTCCGTGCCATAGGTGAGCCCGGTTTGGTAAGCGCTTTTGGTATCGACGCCATTGAAGGTGGTGACGGCCAAATAAGCCATCGTGAAATTGACGGCGAAGACGACACCGAAGGCGCCGAGGAGGCACATGAGGAAGGCGCGGCCGGTAAAGACCTTTTCATAAGACGAAGCGGCCGGCGGCCTAGGGAATGTCGGCGTCATGGTGTTTGGCCCTCCTCTGGCTTCGGCATTTTGAAGAAATCCGATGTGCTGACTTTGTCGCCAAACACGGCGTCCTTGATGCGGAAGGTTATGGGTGTCGTTTCACCCAAGCCGGAATGGGGAGGAACCACGACAACCACGCGCACTTCGCGGGACGTGTCGGGACCCACGACGATTTGCGGCTCGACCCCCATCACGGTCGTCGCGCCGAACGCTTCGACCGCCGCGCCCGGCGGCAGGCCATCGACATGAAGCAGGAAGGTGCGTTCGATGGGCCGCTTGTTCAAAAACCGGATCGTGAAGCCGTTGCGGACGCCGCCTTGCGAGAGTTTCACGTAAAGCGGATTGCGATCGTGAATGACGTCGAGTCCGGCATAGGCGCGCGTCGCCAACGTGTAGAGCATGACCGAGCCAACGACGGCGATGATGCCGGCATAGAGAATGGTCCGAGGGCGGACCAACCGGTAAACAGGCGCGAGGCCCTTGATTCTCCGGGCCATGTTGACATCGGTATCGTAGCCGATCAGTCCATCGGGACGGCCGACCTTGGTCATGACCGTATCGCAGGCGTCGATGCAAAGACCGCATTGGACGCAGGCGACTTGCAGGCCTTCGCGGATATCGACGCCGCTGGGGCAGACCGCGACACATTGCTTGCAATCGATGCAGCCGCCGATGTCTAGGCCCGCGGCCTTGGCCTTCTCCGACCGTTTCAAGGGCATGCGCGGTTCGCCACGATCGTGGCGGTAGCTCACGGTCAAAGCATATTCGTCCGTCAACGCCGCCTGGATGCGGGGCCAGGGGCACATGTAAATGCAGACCTGTTCGCGCATATGGCCGGCGAGCAAATAGGTCGTGGTGGTCAAAAAGGCGATGGCGCCATAGGCCGCCATCGGGGCGGTGCCCGTCGCGAGTTGCCATACGATGGTTGGCGCATCGTTGAAATAAAGCACCCAGGCTCCGCCGGTCCACCAGGCGATGATGATCCAGGAGAGGTGCTTGGCGGTCTTCCTCAGGACTTTCTCGACGCTCCAAGGCGCCGCGTCGAGGGCCATGCGCTCACGGCGGTCACCCTCGGTAAGGCGCTCGAAATATTGAAATAAATCCGTCCAGACGGTTTGCGGGCAGAGATAGCCGCACCAGACCCGCCCAGCGATGGCGTTCATCAGAAACAGGGTCATGGCGGCAAGAACGAGCAGACCGGTGATGTAATAGACCTCTTGCGGCCAGATCTCGATGGAGAACAAATAAGCGCGCTTGGTGTCCAGATCGATCAATACCGCCTGGCCAGGCGCATTCGGCCCCCGGTCCCAGCGCAGGAAGGGCACGAAATAATAGATTCCGAGCGTGATGAAGAGCAGAGCCGTCTTGATGTTGCGGAAGCGGCCCGACACTTTCTGAGGATAAATTTTCTTGGCGGATTCATAGAGCGAGTCACCGCCAAGAGCCTCCGCCTGTTCAACGCGCATTTTTCGTGACTCCTGACCAAGCTCCACAGTCGTTTGGCTTTGGAGCGTTATGGAACCGCCCTTGACTCGAGACGGGATCGGCTAGGGTAAAAATTACCCGTGTCAGTAGACCGCGGGCGGGGCATTGCGCTAGATCAAAAGATGTTCGCGCACGAGATAAAATAAGTCGCCGGCATCTTATTGCTAAGCAAATCCTTAACGGGCGAATATTTTGGACAAAGGGCCTGAGCGCGCGGGTTGCCGAGGGAATCCTCCTTCGCGGCCTCTTCCGCGATCTCGCTTGCGCCATTTTCACGGACGAGGGTGGCCGTTTGGGCGAAGCCCGGAACCTTCATGGCTTCGCGCTCATCCCTTCCAAATAGGCTCCACGGATTTCAGGCATGTCGAGCAAGGTGCTGGCGGGTCCTGCATGGACCACGCGGCCGGTTTGCAGGACGTAGCCGCGATCGGCGATCCCGAGAGCCTGCGTGGCATTTTGCTCCACGAGAAGGATCGTGATTCCATCCCTCTCGTTGATGTCGCGGATCGCGTCGAAAATCAGTTTGATCACAAGCGGGGCAAGTCCGAGCGAGGGCTCGTCGAGCAGGAGAAGACTTGGCCGCTGCATCAAGGCGCGCCCGATGGCGAGCATTTGTTGCTCTCCGCCCGACATGGTCCCCGCGCGCTGCCCGCGGCGTTCCGCGAGACGCGGGAACAAAGCGAAAACCTTATCGGCATCGGCTTGAAACGCGCGGGGATCGGAAAGATGCGCGCCGATCTGCAGATTTTCCAAGACGGTCATTTTCGGCATGATGCGGCGGCCCTCGGGGGCATGGGCGATGCCGAGCCTTGCGACTTCATGGGCGGGAAGGCGGGTAATCGAGCGGCCTTGGAACAGAATTTCGCCGCTGCTTGGGCGTGGCTGGCCAAACAGGGTGCGCAGTAGCGTCGATTTGCCCGCGCCATTGGCGCCGAGCAGGGTGACGATTTCGCCTTGGTTCACGCTGAGGCTTAGGTCGTGCAGCACCTCGACCTTGCCATAACCCGCGTAGAGTTTTTTGATTTCGAGAATAGGTGTCGCGGGCGCATGGGGGCGTTCCGCCCGTTTGGCTTGCGCCGCACTGCCATCCGCCGCTTCGCCGAGATAGGCCGCGATGACCTTGGGGTGCTCGCGGATCTCGAGGGGCGCGCCCTCGGCGATCTTGCGGCCGTAGTCGAGCACGACAATCTTGTCCGAGACATTCATGACGACGCTCATGTCATGTTCGATGAGCAGGATGCCGATCCCATCCTCTTCGGTCAAACGCCGGAGATCGGCGCCGAGGCCGGCCGATTCCCTGGGGTTGAGCCCCGCCGCGGGTTCATCGAGGCACAGAAAGCGCGGATCGAGGCACATGGCGCGTGCGATTTCCAGCCGCCGTTGCAGGCCATAGGGCAGGGTGCCGGCTTCGTCGTTGGCGCGGGCGGCAAGGCCCATCCGGTCGAGCCAGCCCATGGCCTTTTCGACGGCGGCCTTTTCGGCCGCGCGGTAGGCGGGCAAGCCCACGAGGCCTTGAAGTTGCAGCAGGCCTCCGCCGCTGAGAAACTGGTGTTGCGCCACCAGCAAATTTTCGAGCGCCGTCATGCCGGCAAACAGCCGGATGTTTTGAAAGGTCCGCGCGATTCTGGCCCGCGAGACGATTTTATGGCCGGGCAACCGGTCGATCCGCAGGATGCCCGCGTCATCGCGGATCGTGATCTCGCCGCCGGTCGGCTTGTAGAAGCCGGTCACGCAATTGAAGGCCGTCGTCTTGCCCGCGCCGTTGGGGCCAATCACGGCCGTGACTTCTCCCGTCTTTGCCGAAAAATCGAGATTGTCGATGGCGAGAATGCCGCCAAAGCGCATGGTGAGGCCACGGACGGCGAGAATGGGACCTCCCGCGATGGCAGCGCTCACGGCGCCGCTCCCGGGCCGGCGTTCTTCAATCTCGAGAGATCGGCGCGAATGGTGGGCGAGCGTCCGGAGATCAAGCCGCCCGGCCGCCAAATCATGATCAGCACCATCGCCATGCCGAAGACGAGCATGCGGTATTCCGCGAAGCTCCGGCCGAGTTCCGGCAGTCCCACGAGAACGGCGGCGGCGACGACGACGCCGGCTTGGTTCCCCATGCCGCCGAGGACGACGATGGCGAGGATGATCGCGCTTTCCGAGAAGGTGAAGCTCTCCGGCGAGATGAAGCCTTGTTTCGCGGCGAAGAAACAGCCGGCCAAGCCGCCCAGCATGGCGCCGAGCGAAAAGGCGGTGAGTTTGATCACGGTGGGATTCAGGCCAAGCGCCTGGCAGGCGATTTCATCTTCCCGGAGCGCTTCCCAAGCGCGTCCGATGGGCAGACGGCGAAGCCGCGACGTGAACGCTAGGGTAAGCAGTGCGAGCACGAGGATGACATAATAGAGCCAGGCCAAACGGTGGAGCGGCGAAAACGGGATGCCGAAAAGCTTCGCGAATGTCGTGCCGCCTTCGGGCGCCGTCGCGGTGAACGGGATGCCGAAAAAACTCGGCCGGCCGATGCCGGAGATCCCGTTGGGGCCGCCGGTCAGATCTGCCCAATTCAGGAGAATGATGCGGATGATTTCGCCAAAACCCAGCGTGACGATGGCGAGATAATCACCCTTGAGCCGGAGCACGGGAAAGCCCAGCAGCATGCCGAGCGTCGCGGCGGCAAGGCCGGAGAGCGGCAAGGCCAGCCAGAAGCCGACGCCGAAATGGGTGGAGAGAAGCCCAAATGTATAAGCGCCCGCCGCATAAAACGCGACATAGCCGAGATCGAGAAGTCCGGCCAGGCCGACCACGATGTTCAGGCCCCAGCCCAGCATGACGTAAATCAGAAAGCTCGTGGCCAGGCCGATCTCGTAACGCGTGGAGAGCGGCGTCAAGGGAAATGCGAAAGCGAGCCCGAGGACGAGGGCGAAGAGGATCGTGGAAGTGGGGCGCTCGAGCCGGAGGTTCAATCGCAGCGCCGCGGGAAGCCGCGGACGCCAGGCCGCGAGGCCGCCGGTTTTGTCGAGGATGAGCCGCGCGGCAAAGACCAAAAGGACGAGGCCCGCGACCCATTGCGGCCGGAAGGCCAGCCCGTTCGGGCCATTGGTATCGTCGAGACGGATGCCGATAAAGGGAAGCGACAAGACCAAGGTCAGAAGCGCGGCAAGGCTGGCGTTTCTAAGCGACGCATGGCCGCGCGCGGGCGTTTTGAGGCTTGGACTTGACGCCATGCCTCAGACTTTCTGGATATGGGGTTTGCCGAGCAGGCCCGTCGGCATCACGGTCAAGACCAGGATGAGGACGGCGAAGACCGACACATCCTTATAGGCGCCGGAGACATAGCCGCCCCAATAAGCCTCGACCAGCCCAATCAGGACGCCGCCGAGCATGGCGCCGGGGATCGAGCCGATGCCCCCGAGCACCGCCGCCGTAAAGGCTTTCACCCCGGCGAGAAAACCGATGAAGAAATCGACCGAGCCGTAATAGAGCGTCACCATCAGTCCCGCGCCCGCCGCCAGCGCCGCGCCGATCACGAAGGTCAGGGAGATCGTGCGGTCGACATTGATCCCGATCATGCCGGCCATGCCCATGTCTTGCTCGCAAGCGCGCTGGGACCTTCCAAGCCGTGTGCGTTCGATGAGAAAGGTCAGGGCGCCCATGAGCAGGGTGGCCAGAAGGATGATCGCGATCTGAATCGTCGAAATGCGAACCTCGAAGTCATTCTCGCGGAAGAGGGTCACGCCGCCGCTCACCATGGCAGGCAGCGTGCGTAGCCGCGCGCCTTGGAGAAGCTGTACATAATTTTGCAAGAAGATCGACATCCCAATGGCGGAGATCAGCGGGGCCAGATGGAACGATCCGCGCAGCGGCCGGTAGGCGATCCGCTCGACCGCCCAGCCAAAGGCGGCGGTGAAGACGATCGCGATCAGCAAGACCAGCACGATCGCGAGCGGTGCCCAGGTAATGCCGATAAGGCCCAGGGCCGCGAAGGCGATGAGTGAGACGAACGCGCCGATCATGTAGATTTCGCCATGGGCGAAATTGATCATGCCGACAATGCCGTAGACCATCGTATAGCCCAGCGCGATCAGTCCATAAATCGAGCCCAAGGTGAGCCCGTTGATGGTCTGTTGGAGAAAATAGGCCACGCGCTCGGTCCCCCAAATCTTAATTTAGCTCGTCTTAATCTAGCTCGTAAGCCGGCAACAAATCGCAGTCGCTATGGCCTCGCGCGCCGGGCGATGCAAAAACTCTACTTCAACGGAACATATTTCCCGGCCTTCCAGACATAGACGATGAAGGGGTCCGTATTGGGATCGCCCTTGGCATCGAAGGCTATGGTGCCCAGCACGGTCTTGTAAGAGCCCTTGTGGAGTTCGGCCGCGACTTTCGTCCCCTCCGTGGTGCCCGCGCGCTTCGCCGCCTCGGCAAAGACCGTCACGGCGGCATAACTATACAGCGTATAGCCCTCCGGCTCGAATTTCTGGTCGCGGAACGCTTGGATCACTGGGGCGGCGGCGGGATTGTCGCGCGGGTCGGGATAGAAGGTCATCAAGACCCCGTCGGAGGCCGGTCCCGCGATACTGGCGAATTCGCTCGCGGCGATGCCGTCGCCGCCCATGAAGATCGCGTTGAGGCCTTGTTCCCTCGCTTGGCGAACGAGCAAACCGGCTTCCGAGAAATAGCCGCCGTAAAACACGAAATCCACATTCGCCGCCTTCAGGCGGGAGATCAGGGCCGAGAAATCCTTGTCGCCCTGCGTCGTCGTATCGTCTAGGGCCTCTTGGATCCCCTTGGCGGCAAGCGCCGAGCGCACGCCGTCCGCGATGCCTTTCCCATAGGCGGATTTGTCGTCGACGATGGCGATCTTCGTGCCGAGCTTGCGGGACACGATCGCCGCGGCCGCGACGGCGGATTGCTGGTCGTCCCGGCCGCAGGTGCGGAACACGCTCGTCAGGCCACGGTCGGTCAGCTTGGGGTTCGTCGAACCGGGGCTGATTTGCGGAACCCCCGCCTCCGCATAGACGTCGGAGGCCGGAATCGACGAACTGCTGCAGAAATGGCCGATCACCCCGGCATCGTTCGCGCTGACGATCTTATTCGCGGCGGCGACCGCCTGTTTCGGGTCGCAAGCATCGTCTTGCAGGTCGAGGACGAGCTTTTCGCCATTGATTCCGCCGTTGGCATTGACTGCGGCGGCGGCGGCCTCGGCGCCGCGCTTGATCTGCTCGCCAAAGGAGGAGTTTTGACCCGTGAAGGGGCTTGCGACGGCAAGTGTCACATCGGCTCGGGCCGCGCCGGCGGTCAAGACGAGTGCCGCGGCCGATGCAAGGAGAATTCTCGACGTCATGTTCGCTCCGGTTCCCGGTCTCACCGGCCCAATAGACCAATCCGCTGGCCCAAGCCTATACCGACATGATGGGATCGAAATAACATGCCAGTCCGTGCCGGGAACCCTCGCCAAGCGGCTTGTAACATTGCGCCGCTCTTGCCGCATAGTCATGATTCGGTGTCGAAAACGGGCTTTGCGCGGAGGGCCCTACGAAAATGTCCCGAGCCGGCCGAGCCAGGGCAGAAAGGCGCGCGCGCGGCCAATGCTCGTTTGATAGACGGGCGCGCGCACTTGGTCGAGGCTGGCGGAGGTCACCCGCCGCTTCGTTTCGTGAGAGCGCAGACAGGCGGCATCCCAGGGCAGTTCGAGAAAATCGAGGATTTTGCGAACCTCCTCGCCGCCGTCCCGCGTCAAGCTTTCGTAATCGATCTCGAGGAAACGATCCGGGGCCAGAACCCGGCGCCAATGCGCCATCAACTCGAGATAGAGCCGGTAATAGGCCCCAAGTTCGGCGAGATCGTAGGAATATTGATAGCCGCTGGCGAATAACAGGGAATAGCAGGACATGCAGGTGTCGAGCGGGTCGCGGCGGCAATGGATCATTTTGGCCCCTGGCAGGATCACGGAGATCAAGCCCGCATGGAGGAAGTTCGACGGCGTCTTATCCACCAATCTTGGCCGTCCGTGCCCGGCCGGCGAGCTCGAGGCGAGATAACGCTGCCCCAAGAGCGCCGCGGCTCCAGGCGTCAGCGCCGCCACGCTTTCGAGAAAGCCGGGGGCTCCGGCGAGGCTGGTCAGATAAGGCGGTTCGCCCATGCCGTGGACATGAGGGTGCGAGGCGAGGATTTGCTCCAGCAGCGTCGTCCCCGAACGCGGCATGCCGAATATGAAGACCGGTTGGTTCGAAGCCGGGCCGGTCCCGTGAAGGCGCGCGAGAGTCTCCGCTGGGAAAGCTTGAGCGATGTCCCTGATATGGCGCGCATCGGCATCTGGCTCGTAATCGAGAATCGCGCGCTTCAGGCGGTTGCCCTCGTCGAGCCGGGCGAACGCCTGGGCGCCATCGCCGAGGTCGAGAGTGGCTTTTCCCAGCGCGAAACAGAGCTTGATCCTGTCGGGATAGGCGGTGCCCGGCCTGTCCGCCAGACGCGCCATCGCGGTCAGGGCCGGATCGTCCGCTTTGAATCGTGTGAGGCTCGCCTTTTCGTACCAAGATTTCACATCGCCGGGATCGCGGGCGAGCGCTTGATCGATCATTGTGATGGCTTCGGGCTTCCGCCCCATTTCCGCGAGCAGCCAGGCATGCGAGGCCATGATCGAGGCCGGTGCCGGTGAGGCGGCTTCGGCTTGCTCGAACGCCTGGAGCGCTTCCGGGCAAAGATCGAGCCCCTGAAGCGCGAGGGCCCGGATATGAAGGGTTTTGGAATTTGCCGGATCTTTTGCCAAGATTTGATCGCAGACCTTAAGCGCCGTGGCGTAATCGCCGGTTTGGAGCAAAACTTCAGCTTGGCGCAGGAGGATGCCAGTGTCGCCAGGGGCGATGGCAAGGGCTTGCCGGACCCGCGCCAAGGCCGCGGCATGCCGTCCGGTTTCGCCTTCGAGCGCCGACGCGAGCAAATAGGCCGGGATCATCTTGGGCTCGCGGACGAGAAGCCGGCCGGCGATCTCCAGCGCCTCGGCGTAGCGGCCGGTATGGCCGAGAAGAACGGCGAGGTTGAATTCCACGCCCGTGCTTTGCGGCCTTAGCAGCAGCGCTTGTCTGTAGCGCGCCTCCGCGGCGGCATGATCCCCCATGCGCTGCAAGGTCACGGCAAGATTGTTGAGCGCCTCGAAAAACGAAGCATCGAGGCTGAACGCTGTTTCGAAGCAGCGGGCCGCTTCCGCGAGAGCGCTCTGCTGATGGAGGATCGTGCCGAGCCGGCTCCAGGCCTGGGCATTCGACGGCGAGAGGCGCAACGCTTGGCGCGCCGCGCTTTCAGCTTCTCGAGAGGCCGGTCGAGCCAGTTGGGATCCCATGGGATCAAGCTAGCGTAGATCCATTTGATTCGACGAGGGGCTTGGCGGCGCTGGCCTCTCACAAATGCTTTATCGATCGGGGAGAGGCGAGTCCTGACTCTCGAGCGTGCGCAGCCAAAAGCCCGGTTCGCGTTCGACGAAGCCATTGTCGCGATAAATGTTGCGGACGGGAATGTTGCGTGGCGTCTCGACGATGCGGGCGGTGATTCCGGCGGCCAAGCCCCTCGTTTCCTCCAGAACATGGCGCAGGAAGCAGTGCTCGACGCCCATGCCGAGAACGCGGCAGCTCATGGCGAGGCCCAGGATTTCGCCATCCGAAATGACCGCCGCGCCGACCAATCCATGGTCCGCGAAGCGATCCGAGACCTGGATGACGAAAACGCGGGCCGTGTCGCTGGCGGCGAGGACATTCAGCTCGCCAAGCGAAAATTTCCGGCCCGTCGTGTTGAACTGCGTGGTGCGCTGAAAAAGTTCTTCCACGCGGGACAGGCGCGGATCCCCGGGTTCGAGTCGGTCCATCTGGCATTGGATGCCGAGCGAAGCGATGTAATCGGCCTCGTTCATGGCCGAGGCTTGCATCTGTTGGCGTTGAAGTTGCGCTTTGACGAGTTCGCCGCGATCCGCGGCTTCCTTGGTGATGAGCGGCAATTGGAGGCGCGGGTCTTCCAAGAGGCGGCGGCGTAGGGCGAAGGGATCTTCGCCCCAGACTTCGACATCCGGGAGCCGCTGGCGCACCCGGTCCCGCTCGACGGGATGATCGTCGATGAAGATGAAACTGTCGAGCGCAAAGCCGAGCTCGTCCGCGATCGAACGGATATTATCGGGCTTATCGTTCCAATTGACGCGCCAGGTCACGAAATCATCGGGCGTCAACAGGCGATGACGCGGGTAATGGGCGGGATAGGTCCAGAGGTCGCGGACGGTCTTTTCATCGTTCTTGCTCACGCAAGCCAGGACGATTCCGCGCTTTTTCAGGCAGAGAAGAGCCTCGTGCAGCCCAAAATAAAGCCCGATATAGGAATAGGCGCCGCTGATCTCCGGCGTCCAGGCGAAGGGCGAGCCGGTTTCGGCGAGCACGCCGGGCCAGAGCGTCCCGTCGAGATCGAGGATGACGCATTTCTTGCGGCCGATGCCAAGCACCGTCGTCAGGGCGTCGACATGGGTGATCGCCAAAGCCTTTTCGCGGGCATAGGGATCGCCGCCCACCAAATGCGCCAGCGGCGCGATATCGGGAAAGAGCCCATGCACGGCATCTTTCTCCGCCTCGGGCCGTTGCAGCAGCCAGCCCGGCGCGCCGAAATGGGTGAAGCCGGCCAGGCCGTCGTCCAGCATGGTTTTCGAGCCGACCGCGCCGAGAGCCGCCGCTATGTCGACGACATAGACCCCGCTCATGCCGGCGGCGTGTTCCGCCAGGGCAACATTTGCCAGGCGGAATCGGGTGCGATGGCCGAGAAGTCCGTGTTCCGCCAAACCTTGCGGTTGGACGGTGGGCTCGGGGAGGTTATCGATCAGAATTGGAGCCGCGCTTTGTTCGCGCAATTGCGTCAGAAGCCGATGGGCTTCAGCCAAATAGATCTGATGCGCGGCCTGACCTGGCGCGGGTTCTCCGGTGATGGAATGGCGCGATCGCAAGGCGCCAATGATGATCGCATCGTGCTTATGTTCGCTGGCGAAGCGGATATCGTCGGGGAAGGTTGCGGAAACCCGGAGGTCGATGCCCCGTGTGGCGGCTTCGCGGCGCAAAAAGTCGGATTCCATCTGGATATCGCAGTCGCCGAATAAAATGACATCGGCGCGTTTGGTGAGAGCGCCGAGTTCGCTCACACCACGCGTTGCGCCCGCGGCCCAATAGGTTTCTCCGCCTTCTTTCATTTTCCGCCGGTAAAGATCGAGCAGTTCGCCGGGATCGCGGCCATGCGTCGGCGCGAGTTCCGCGCGGATCGCCTCCATCTCTTCATCCGGGCTCTTGTCTGTCAGAACCTGCCGTTCCACGAGTCCCGCGACGGCGCGCCCGATCAACTCGCGGGAATAAGGCAATAATTTTGTCAGCGGCTCGCAATCGTCCGGCACGCGGCGCGGGGTGCTGAAAAAATCGAAGATGATCTCGACGTCGTGATCCGCGGGTAGGCGCATATGATTGACCGCATGGACGATCAAAATGCGGCCCTCGCCGAGCGGCAAGCAGTGGACGAAACGGGAGCAGCGTAAAATCATGTCCGGATGAAAACCGGTTCAATGGAAACCATATCGATCGCGGCGAGGCAGCCTCGCCGCGCGAAAATGATCATGCCGCCGCGGCCTTGGCGCGTTCCAAGAACTCGAGGCGGCGGGCTTCCGCCTCGGCATTGTGGAGGAAGGTAAGCAGCACATAGCGCTGTCCCTTGGTCACGGGATGCGCCTCATGCAGCAGCGATGCGGAAAAGACGACGCCACAGCCTGTCCCCGGCCGGTAGCTATGGTCGTTGAATTCGGGAAAGGTGAGGTAGCCGCCCTCGTAATCTTCCGTATTGAGATTGATCGAAAGCGCGAATTGGCGATAGGCGACGCTGGCGGCGACATTATCCCGGTGCCGCCGGAAATAGCCGCCGGTGTCGTCGTAGCGGGCGATCAAGATGCGGTCGATAAAATGCACGTCGAATTGGTATGCTTTTTTGATTTCGGGCAAGCAAAAGCGAGCCAGCGCATTCACGACCTGATCGCGCATCGGGTCGCCGTGTTCGAGCACGCAATCCTCGCGATGCTTTTTATCCAAATCGACCTTGTGGAAACCCTTTCCCGTGGCGTCCATGCTCGCCATGCCGCCGGGCACGTGCGGCCCGTTTTCCAAATGGCCGATAAGGGCGCGGCAGAAGGACCGGCTGAAAATATGCGGAATGGAGAGGACCGGCGCGGGAAGTGCGATGAAGCGGGGCTCTTCCCTCGGCAGCGATTCGATAAGCTGGAGAGCCGCGGAGACATAGCCGGCGTCGAGGATGGGATCGATTTGGCCGAGAACCCGCTGGTTCCGGTCCATGATGTAAATCCAGGGTTGGCTGCCATCGAAACCGCAGCGCTCGAAATATTCCGGCAGACAATGCACGAGCTTCAGCCCGTCGAGCGCGAGCGCATCGTAGGCTGCGGCGTGCTCGCTCTCGCCATCGATGATCAGTAAAATATCGGCTTCGCGGGCCGAAAAATCGCTCGATTGCCGCTGAAACGCCGAGACGAGCGGGAGCATGTCCGTTGGGGCCAAGGCCCCCGCCAGAAGGACCACGGCGGTCCGGCCCGCCTGGGCCTCGAAAGAATAAAAGACCTTATTTAGCATGCCATAGCAGAACGGCGCTTGATCGCCATTGGTAACCAAAATATTGTTTGGTATCGTTGCCAGCATAGCACGTGGTCCTGTCGGTTATTTCATGGCGTAACGGAAACAACTCTGGTTGGCGGGCGCGAGCGGGTATCACGGCGAAACCGGCGGTCTTACGTGCCATGGCCAGCCGGCATGTCTAAGGTCGAATCTTCGCGCGAGCCGTCTCGAGGCGGCGGTGTTTGCCGTGAGATTTAGTTAACCCAGTTTGCCGCGAAATGGTTAACCGAACCTAAACGCGCCGCCTCTCTTCCGAAATTGACGGACATTCCGGTTTGGCCCGGCAGGGCCATCCGCGCATGAAAAAGCGGGCGGTCGGGCCCGCTCGTGATTGCAGTGGTGAAAATGCGTAAGATCCGCGAGGCCGGGTCGCCCCAGCCGTTTAGATTTCTCGCATTACCAACGGCGGTGACCCCAACCCCCGCCGTATCCATAGCCATAGCCATAGCCGCCATAGCCATAACCGTCATAGGGGTAGGGTCCGTAATAGGGCGGCACGTAGCCGGGCGGGTATCCGGCGCCGGGCGCTTGTCCTTCGGGGAGCGCGGCAACCGCGGAGACCGGGATATAACCGAATTTCTCGCCCCAGGAGACGAAGCACCAAGCTTTCCCGCAATTGTTGACGTCGATTTGCACATTGCCCGGAAGAGCTTGGATCACCTTGCCATGCGAGCTGGCCGTGGCACGCAGAATCGTTGGTTTCGCCGTCAAGGCGGGACTCGCGATCGCCGGTCCAATGGCGAGAATCGAGAGGCCGAGCAGAACGAAAATGCGGCGCATAAGTTAAACTCCTTCGAAATCAGCGGTTCTGCTTAAACCGCAAGTGTGTGCAGAGCAAGATTTAGCACGGGAAACATGCAGGCCGGGCCCTCGTGCTTTGTTTCGCCGAAGTGAAAAGCCTATGCTGTTCGAGGGGCTATGCAATTCATGTTATCATGTTGAAGAACATACATTCTTTCGATTTGTGATTCCTCGCGGCCGGTCCGTCCGCAGCGGCTCCGGGCGGGCAAAACGCCCTGAACTCGCAAAAGAGTGATCGAGCTTGGCACCCTATTTATCGCGGAGGCATGAGATGCTGAAGGTCGCCGTCGTCACGCCCTATTATCAAGAGGACGACGCCGTCTTGTCGCTGTGTCACGAGAGCGTTCTGCGTCAAAGCTATGAATGTCATCATATTCTGATCGCGGACGGCCACGCGAAGGATCTTTTCGAGACTTCACCGCGAACCCAGCATATCAGGCTCCCGCTGTCCCATGGGGATAATGGCAATACCCCGCGCGCCATCGGCGGCATTCTCGCGGACCGCCAGGGGTTCGACGCGGTGGCCTATCTCGACGCCGATAATTGGTATGATACCAATCATATCGAAGCCATGGTGGCTGGACAGGCCGCGCGGGGCGATCCGCTGGTGGCTTGCAAACGCAAATTCCATGACGCCGCCGGCCATCCCTTGGATATGAAAGAGCATGAAGAGGAAGTCTACCGCCATGTCGACACGAGCTGCTGGCTTGTCGCTCGCCCGGCGTTCTCTTTGCTACGAAGCTGGTTGATGCCAAAGGCGCTGAGTCCGGTTTGCGACCGGATTTTTTTTCATAAAGTCCTGCATGAGGGCTTGCGAATCACCGCGGCCGGGTGCCGAACCGTTAATTTTAGAACAAACTACCTGCCGCATTACCAGGCAGCAGGGGCCCCCGTGCCGCCGGGCGCCAAGGACAGCGCGGACATCATGCAAAAAGCGAACGATTTTCTCGCGAGCGAAGACGGGGCCATGGGGTTCCGGCGAGCGCTCGGGTTTTCGCTGCCGAAATTATAGAACTCGCCGCGTGGGGGCGGGGCGCCTTGGCGCGAAAGACGCGCAGCTTGCGCTTGCGCGTAAATAGCGGTCATGGAGCGAACAGAGGCCATCGTCCGCGCGGCTTGCGCCATGCGCGGAGCTCAAAGGAATAAGTCCGGGCAGGCCGCGTTCGATCTCCGCGGCTTCATCGCAAAAATAAGCGCAGGCGCGGCATTGGCCGCGCTTGCTTTGTTGGATGGCAATCTTTTCTTGTTCGCTCGTCACTGACCAAGACCGGCCCAATAGGCGCCAAAGACATAGACCGAGAGCAAGAATCCCAGCACGACATTCACGGCAACGCCGGAGCTAAAGGCGAGCACGGGGCGAAGACCAACGCCGGCGAGATCGCGGAACCTGGTCGTCAGGCCGATGCTGAGGAAGCCGAAGGCAAAAGCCCAGGTCCGCAGATTCTTCACCGGCGTCACGAGATCGGAGGTCAAGGCTTTGCCGAATTGATCATGTCCGGCACTTTGCGCGACGAGCGTGATGAACGCGGAGGCCAGAATAAAGCCGATGACGAACTTGGGAAAACGCCGCCAAATTTCGCTTGGCGATGCGCGGTTTTCGACACCGGTGTTTTCCCAACGCGTCGCTGCAATCAGTGACAGGACAATGGCCCAAATCCCGATCCAGATATCGCGGCCGACAACCTTCATGAGCGTGAAGGCGGTCACCGCTTGATCCGCGGCATGGGCCGCGGCGCCCGGCACCTTGGCTGCGATGTCGCCATAGGCCTGGGCCGCGGCGAAGCCGGCGGCATCGGCGAATTCCGAGGTTCCGATCCATGCGCCGCCGACGCCGGCGGGCAGGTTCAGGGCAGCCGACGCAAAAGGGAGAACGAAAATCATCACGATGGCCCAAAGAACCACGATCGAGACGACCACCGCCGCGTCGCGCTTGCGGGCGCCCACGGCCGCCGCGATGGCGATCGCTGCGGACACGCCGCAAACGGCGCCGCCGACGCCGAGCGTGGCGGCAAAGCGCTGGTCGATGCCGAGCCCGCGTGCCGCCCAGAAGATGACGACGAAGGTCACGATCGAAACAATCGAGGCTTGCAGAAGGGCTACCGGTCCCGCCCAAACGATGAGCGTGAAGGGCAAGGTCGCGCCAAGAAGCACCACGCCGAGCTTGATGAAAAACTCCACTCTGAAGCCGGCATCGAGCGACCGGGGCAAAACGTTCAAGTTCGCCAGGATCAATCCCGCCACCAGGGCGACGAGCGGGGGTTCCAAGTTATATTTGATCGCCTGCTCCCATTGTCCCAGCGCGAAAATGGCGACGGAAACAATGTAGAGAAACGCAAAGGCGGGAATCGTATCGCGCGGGCGATGGCCGAGCGCCGACAAGGACGCCGTGATCACGGCCAGCCAAACGACGAATTGCGCGACGTAGCGCTGCCAGTTGCCGGCAAAATGCGCGCTCAATTGATCGAATGTGGTCCATTTCGCGGGGACAACCGCGAGCCAAGCGAGGCTCGATCCATTGATGAACAAAGCATAGGCCAAAGCAATCAGACCGAGCCCAATCGCGACGGCCCACCAATCCTCTTTCTTCCAGAAGGAGCCGCCTCGCGCTGGGAGTCCGGCCTCATTCCCGGTCGCGGAGTCTACTGCAAAATCAGTCATCGAACGTACCTCGGCGGCTCAGTTTTAACTTCGCCGTCAGTATGGTAAAAAGGTCTTCAATTACAATAGAATAATAGAGCTTTCGTGGCCTGGGACGGCGGCATGTAATTCTATGTGGCGGCTGAATCCGGGTTTATTTTTCTCGTGAAGATGCTCATGGACGCCGCGGGTCTAGACAGGCCTGCCGTTCCATGGGGGGATCGTGGGCGCGTGCCCGCGCTGGGCAGATCCCCGATCCCCTGGCAAACGCCGAAACGCTTTCAACTGTAGCCGACCATGTCGTAATCATCCTGCAGGCTTGCGTGGATCGATCGCAGCGCGACCTTGCAGGCGTACCGGTCGCCGCGTCCTGGGTCGAAATGTCCGATACGCCAGTTGCAACTGGCCGGGGGGCTATCGACGAGTTCCAGCATGACGCTGCGCGCATCCACGCAAGCCGCGCGCATCCGCAGCGCGGTCATCACTTTCTCGTTCAGCTCTTGTTCGCTGATTGTTTTCCGCGTTTCCGACATTGCCGTCTTGCCTCCTGCCCAGCCACCCCAGCGCTATATAGCATATTTGCTTCGTGCCGGATTAGGATAAATACGCCGCCCCTTATCGCTCGGGTCTCGAGAGGCTTTTTCCCGGCGCTCCGCGTTCGAGACCCGTGGCTTGAGCGCCACCGGTTCCGCTCGCTGCCAAATGTGGCCTCTCCCAAATGTGGCCTCTCCATTGTCCCGTTGACGGAAAGCGGCTAGGGCTCGAACGAAATCCGATATCCCTTACGATTTGGGACGGCCATGACAGCGAACGCAAGGCTTAACGAAAACCTGATTGTGATCGGCGGCTCCTATGCCGGCTTCCAGGTTGCGGCCTCCGCGCGCGAACTGGGTTATGGCGGGGCCATCACGATTATCGGCGAAGAGCTTGACGCGCCCTATCACCGGCCGCCGCTTTCGAAGGCGTTTCTCACGGGCAAGACGAGTGAACTGGCGCTGGCATTGCGCGCGCCGCAATTTTACGCCGAAAACCGTATCGATCTTCGGCCCGGGGTCCGCGCCGTCAGATTGGATCGCCAGGCGAAGTTCGTCGAGACATCCGCCGGCGCGAGGCTCGATTACACCCATTTGGTGTTGGCGACCGGTGCCCGCCCACGAATCCTAGGGATCCCCGGCCACGGCCTCGAGGGCGTCATGACCCTGCGGTCCCTGGGCGACGCCCGCCGTCTCCGCGTGGCTCTCGAGACCGCGGCTTCGGTTGCCGTGATCGGGGGCGGATTTATCGGGCTCGAAGCCGCCTCGGCCGCGGCGACGCTGGGCAAGCCGGTGACGGTGTTCGAGGCGCGGGATCGTCTGCTTGCGCGCGCCGCGTCCCCGCCGCTGGCTGGGTTCGTTCAGGCCTTGCATCGCGAGCACGGCGTGATCATCAAGACCGGCGCCGTCGTCACGAGCCTGCGGGGCGATGCGGCGGGGCATGTCCGCGCCGTCGTCTTGGGGGATGGCACGGCTGTCCCGGCGGATCTTGTCATCGTGGGGATCGGCGTGGTTCCCAATATCGAATTGGCGCTCGAAGCTGGGCTCGTCTGCGATGACGGCATCGTGGTCGATGCTTACGCCCGGACCTCGGACCCCGCGATCCTCGCCGCGGGAGACTGCACGCGGCATCCCTCGCCCTTCGCGCCGGGATTGATCCGGCTCGAATCCGTGCAGAATGCCTTGGATCAGGCGAAGACCGCCGCCGCGACGCTGGTGGGTCAAGACAAGCCGTACGGGACGCCGCCTTGGTTTTGGTCCGATCAGTTTGATGTCAAATTGCAGATGGTGGGTTTTAGCGATCGCGCGGATACGCATGTGCGTCGCGGCCGGATGGAAGAGCATAAATTCTCGCTCTTCCATTTTAAGGACGGCGTTCTGACGGGTGTCGAATCCGTCAACCGCGCGGCCGATCACATGCTGGCCCGCCGGCTTCTCGCCGCGCGGGTGGCGATCACGCCGGAGCTGGCCGGTGACGCCAGCGCGGATCTCGCCGCTTTGCTTAAGGCGGCGCCTGTCGCATGACAGGCGCCGGCGTTCTCAATTCCAAATGCCGGTGATGCCGGAATAGAGGCCGAGCGCCACGGTCAAAATCATGATGATCGCGACCGCGATGGCGCTTTTGCCCTTGAGGGTATAGGGCGCGGGCAGGCGCTGAGCCAGGAGGAACAAGAAGCCGAGAACGATCGGCAACAGCAGCGCGTTCATGACCTGGACGCCGACCGAGAGGCTGACAAGATTGGCGCCGGACAGCACGAACAGCGCCGCGATGATCAGCACCAGCGCATAGACGGCATAAAACCACGGGGCCTCGCGCAGGGGGTAATCCAGTGCATGAGGATATTCGAGCAATTCGCCCAAGGTCCGCGAAGCCGTCAGCGAGACCACGATAGCCGCCACCAAGGCGGCGCCGGATACGCCCATCGCGAAAACCAGCCGGCCAGCTTGCTCGCCGAGAACGGGTGTGAACGCATCGGCGATCTGTTGCACCGTATCGAGCGAGACGTCGGACTTCCCATGGCTCAGCGCCGCGGCGGAAGCGATCAAAACCGCCGCCATGATGAATTGCGTCAAGATCGATCCAAACGCCGTGTCGGCGCGCGCCACGCCAAGGTCGGCGATTCCGATCTTTTTCTCGACGACGGCGGATTGTTGGTAAAACACCATCCAGGGCATGATCACCGCGCCGATATTGGCGGAGACCAAATATAAATATTTGGGATCGCCGATGGGAATGGAGATGCTTTGGGTCGCGAGTTCGGCAAACCCCGGATTCGCCCACCAGGCCACGAAAAGGAAGGCGAGTTCGAAGGCGCCAATCGCCAGCGCGATCCGTTCGACGGTGAGATAGTTACCCGTGATGGCCATGGTGGTGAGAGTGGCGACGGTCAAGGTCATCGTGACCCAGGCCGGTACCCCAAACATGGCACCAACACCGGCGAGGCCGCTGAGTTCGGTCAGCAGTGCGCCGACACAGGCGACCAAGAGCGTTACAACCGAGACCCAGGCCCAAAACCGGCCGAAATGCTGTTTGATGAGCGCCGCATGCCCGTGGCCGGTCACAATCCCAAGCCGTACCGTCAGCTCTTGCACGATATAGAGAATGGGAATGAGGACGAGCTGCAGGAGCAGCAAATGATAGCCCCATTGCGCGCCGCTCTGCGCCGCCGTGATAATGCTGCCGGCGTCCGTATCCGCCAGCATTACGACGATTCCCGGTCCCGCCAAGGCTAGGAACCGGCGCCAAGAAAAGCTTGTTTGCGCCGGGAGGGGGAGCGTTTCCGAACTGTTGGTCATCTTGATCCGATCGCACATGTCCGCAGCATTGAGGACAGTCAAAAAGAAGAGCGGCCAATGAGAGCCAGGCCGCCGTCACCAAGGTGAAAGACCCAGCTCCATGATATGATCCTAGCCAGTAATATGGAATACGGCCACTGTCTAGCATTGCTGCGAATATTGTAATTATTCTAAAATGTCGTTTTTGGAACAATTATAATCTAAAATGGCGGGTTCGTAACAATTGCAAGATTTAACCGCGTTTTTTGTAGTCGTGACTGCGCTGGCGCTGTCTAATAACCGGTTATTGAAGGGGATGTGGTGAGATAACACGAAACAAAAAGCATATTAAGGCTACGGGAAAAGATGCCTTGGGCAGAAGAGCGGTTCCGTTTCTGGCGGGCGGAACGGTGTGCCCCGTGACATCCCGCCTCCCCGTTGCCAAGCCCGCCGTTGCCAAGTCCGCTGTTGTCAGGTCTGCTATTCGAGACGCTTCCGCCTTGGAACGCGTTCCAAGGTCTGCAATTTTTGTGGGACGTGCACTATTGTAGATTGGTCAGGCGGCTGGCTAGTTCCATGAGGGTGTCGCGGCCGCTTGGTCCCAGAATCCCGGCAATTTCGCGCTCTTGATCGGCCTGTAAGCTGCACGCGCGCGCCAGAAGTGCATGCCCCTCCTCGGTGAGGGTGACGGAATGCGACCGCCTGTCGATGCACGAGCGCGCGCGCGCGGCGAGCCCTCGCGCCTCCAACTCGTCGAGCATCGCGACAAAATTGGTCCTTTGGATGCCAAGCGCGGCGGCAATCTCGGATTGCTTGCGGCCGGGATTATTCCGGATGACGAGCAAGACGGAATATTGCGCCGGCTTCAGGTCCAGATCGGCGAAACGTCGAATGAAATTTGCGAAAACCGCCAATTGCGCCCGGCGCAGCACGTAACCGACCGCGTTCGATAGCCCGGCGAGATCGAGTTCGCCGCAGCTTTCCCCGCAGTTTTCCGGCGCGGAGTCAATCTCGGCGGCTTGCCGTTGGGGCTGGATCCCAAACTCTCCAGCCATCGTGTCGCTTTCGTCTTTTGAAACCATCATTTGCCTCTTATGAGGTCCTCGCGGCTGGCCTGAATCAGTGATCTGAATCGAATGACTATTGCTTTTATACCGGTGCTTTTATACCAAAATGATTGTTATGCGGTATATCAAATAAAGGGACGGCAGTCCCGGGCAAATTTTGGACGCGATTCGCGGCGCGGATCTGGTCACGCTTCACGAGGAGGCCTTGCAACGTGCTTTGGCTCTCCTATCCGGTCACGCCAGAACAGAGGCATGATGTTTCACGGCGCCGTGAAAGCGCAAATCGCTCCGGTGGATTGACCGGAGCGATAAGAAATAGCGTCTTGCTAAGAGGTTAGCTCATGTCCTCGATCGAAAAAGTCCGCAGCTTTTTCGGGACCTACTCTAGAACTGAACATGCAACCGCGCCGCGCCAATCGAGACCGGACCGCGTACGAGGTTATAGCCGGGGTTGGCGATGAATTGATAATCGAAGGTGAGCGACGCCCAAGTGGTGAGGCCGATCGAATAATAGGTTTCCATGATCTCTTCGGGACGGTAGCTCAACGCGCCATCGCCGACGTTCACGCCAAGTCCACCGGCGGCCAGGAATTTTTGATAATTCGCGGAGAGGCCGTTCACGACACCGGCCAAACCAATGGCGTCGGTGGGGCGGCCCCAAGGCGTTCCCTTCAAGACACCGCCAGCCGAGGCGCTCTCGTCGATATCGGTCCAAGCCATAATTTCGGTTTGACCGCTTTGCCAGCTCAGCCGCGAGAACAGTCCGAAATCATCCGTGATGGTTTGCTGGACATTTGCGATAAAACCGAACTCCGAACGGGTCTTGCGCGTCGCCGCAATGTCCGGTGCATTGGGATCGAGCACCGGATTCATCAGAGTTGGATTGGTGAGAGTGGCGGCGAAGCTGCCGCAATAGCACTGGGCATCCCAGCCGGTCAGCCGGAATTTACCTTGCGAGCCAAGAACGGTGTAGCGATCTTCGAGTTCAAGGATATATTGTCCACGCTCTCCCAGCCGCGTGTCGAAATTGTTGACGTTCGCCGAATCGGGTTCGAGAAAATAACCAGTGCGGACAGCCCAATTCTTCTGATTGAGTTCGAGCGCCGTTCCCCAAGTATAGCCCTTTTGGTCGGCGGCATAGTCGAAGGCCCCGGCATCGTTGAGCGCCCAATTCATAAATTGCTGGCGCCCGTCGTGCGCGTAATCGTTGTTGTCGAAAATATCGGGGATGGAGAGCTTACCCGCCGTCAAGGTTATCCGGGAGACGTCGACCTTTTCGGCGACTTGGTTTTGGCCATCGGCCAAATCTTCTTGCTCGCCGCCCAGGCCCCAGATTTGGCGGATGAACGCGCGCGACGTATTATAATGTGGATAATCGAACCCGGCCTTTTGCGCTTCCAGGTTTGGGAAGCCGCCGAGGCCGTGGGTCTGGCTCAGACCAAAACCTTGGAAAGGCTCCGGGTTGAAATAGAATTCGGTTCCCTCCGGGGCCTTGTAGCCGAGATAACCGGTGACGCTGAACGTGTCGCGTATCTCGCCGCCGTTATAAAGACTCTGCGCCCCGGAATAAGCGGCGGCAAATGGAGCCATCCCTTGGCCGATCACCGTCGATTGGGCGTGAACGCTCCAATTCTTGGCATCCGAATCCGATAGGATACCAAGGCTGCCAACCGGAGTGGCCGCATTCCCATTGAATCGGTAATTCAGGCCGAGTTGCACCGTCTGCATGTTCAAGCCGGAAGTGTAACGTTCCCCGGCGATCGGAAAGGTCACGCCGGATTTGGTAAAATCGAAATAAGAATATTCGAGCGTGGCGCTGACGTCGGGTGTCAGCAGAAGTTCCGCGCCCGCGCCGGCCGTCCAACCGGGCCGCCAGAAATAACCTGTATCGACGTTGCCGTTGGTATCCGTGGCCGTCGCCTCGTCGCGGTCATAGGCAAAGCCGCCCGCGCCGAAGACGAGGAGATTGCCAAAGGCATAGCCCACGCGGCCGCGCAGAGAGCCGAAGATTTCGGTCTTATCGCTCACCGTGGTTGGCCCGTTCGCGGGGAAGGTCACTGGCAAACTGCTTCTCATCGTGTTGGGGAAGGAAAACTGAGCCTCGGTGCCGAGCATCAGGCCTGAGGAAAAGATATGATTGTAGCCAGCCTGGAAACCGCCTTCGAGCGGGCCAAACTGACCATCCCAGCCGTAAAGACCAACGGTGCCCGCCGCCGGCGTGCCGGCGGGATTGGTGGCATAAGACGAGGTTGCAAACGCAAAGCCGGTATGTCCGCCGCCGTAAAACCCTTCCCATGGACTCCCCGATGGCGGAGGCGCCGGGGCCGTCAGCGTGGATGGCAAATCCGCCGCGAAAACGGGCGAAGTCAGCGCGGCAAGCGACGCCAGGGTGACTGTGGTTAGCTTCATGGCTAGGAGAATCTCTTTCAAGCTGGACAGCTTAGGTATTCTGATATGGTGGAATATGCAACGGACCAAAGACAATCTTAGAACAATCCTAAAAACTTGGAATTTAGTGTCCGTTCCAAAAGTTGTTGAGTCCGGTGAATCGTTTGTGATTCAAGAGAAGTCGCTCGATTCGGAGGGGCTCTTTGATGTGGACCGTGGAAAATCGTTCTCGTTACGACCGTACTCG
>Ga0187852_1000449_pt1 | contig 44076 bp, 42 predicted proteins | sample June2016WEW_6_40_FD_134511 | JGI IMG/M metagenome (GOLD analysis project Ga0187852, IMG submission 134511) | Peatland microbial communities from SPRUCE experiment site at the Marcell Experimental Forest, Minnesota, USA - June2016WEW_6_40 | ecosystem: Environmental > Terrestrial > Soil > Wetlands...
AGTCAGATGTGGTGGATATGTCGCCCCTACATTCTAGCCCGAAAGTCCAGACTTATCCACAGCTTGCCCAGGTCAGAGGCTTGCGGAGGGCCCTCCGGACGAAAGTCGCGCCGAAGTCCGGTCGGAAGGGCGTCCACCATCGTCTTGGCGCAGTACCCGAACGCCTTTCGCGTGCGCCTCGACGGTCCCGTCGAGGCCCGGGTCCGCTGGGCCATGACATACGAACAACTCGATGAGGCGGCCGCGCGACGGGCCCAACGGGAAACCGATCGTCTTCGCGCCGCCTACGTCCGCCACCTTTACGGCACGGCGACGACGGATCCCTCGCACTTTCACCTCTATGTCGATGTCACAGCCATCGATATCGGGGCCTGTGTCGACCTGCTCGAAGAGTGGGTCCGACGTCGTCAACCCATCGGCGCCACCAGCAGCGACAAGGACTGAGTCGCACGCGTGTTGGGCGGGTGGCTAGGTAGAGGCAAACCCAGCCCACAGACAGCGAAAAATCGCCCGAGTGGTACGTGCCCGTCGTTCGGGACGACTTGGAGGCGTGCCAGGAGCCGCCGCCCAAGGACCGGCCGCCGGCCTGCATCTTCCAGGTGCCGGACATGGAGTTGCCTGAGACCGAGCCCGCGTAGGTGATTGATTCTGAGCCGACGGTGCCGAAGCGGATAGAGGCTCCTTGGACGGTCCCGTGGATACTCGTGGGTACGTCCTTTAACCCAGAGACCTTAATCGTGCCGCTCAGCTTCTGTCCCGACTGCTGCCACGTCAGCGTGAAGGTGCCGCTGAAAGCGCCACTGTAGCTCCCCAACCATGTTCCTGATAGAGGGCCGTGCTTGGGCGGATGGGCGGTGTGGTAGCGCGTCTGGACTGTCGGGGCCGAAGCCCAAGTGGAGTTGCTCCAACCAGGAGCGACCGCGACAAGCGCGGCCACAGGAAGTGAACGGCCTCCTCGATGGGCATGGCGGCAAGTGATTCGACCAGCAGGTCGGCCGCGCTCAGGTCGTGGTGGCGCGTCATGGTGTTGGGCACGGCCACGCAGGCAAGCCCGGCTGACCGGGCCGATTGAAGGCCGTTGGCCGAGTCCTCCACGGCGATGGCCCGGGCCGGCTCGACGTGCAGCCGGCTGCACGCGTCGAGGTAGAGATCTGGCTCCGGCTTGGCCGCCAGATGACCGTCGGGGCAGCTGACGACGACGAAGTGACTGTCCAGCCCGACGTCTGCCAGGCGGCCTTCGACCCACAACAGCGGCGAGCTCGATGCCACCGCGACGCCCATCCCGAGGCGGTCCGCGCCCTCGATCCACTCTCGGACGCCCGGAAGCGGGCTCAAGTCCTCGAGAAGCAGCTCCTCGTTCCGTTCGATCTGGCGTCGCAGCTCGGCCGCCGGCGAGAGCGGGAGCGCGCTCCGCTCCGCGAGGGTGGCGAAGGGGTCGAAGCCGTGATCGCTCCCGACGCCAGCCGACCACTCCTCGAGCGTGAAGGAACATCCGTAGCGGGCAAACATCTCCACCCAAACCTCGTGGATGATCGGCTCGGTACCGACGATGACGCCGTCAAGGTCGAACACGACCGCATCAAAGGCCCGGTCGCCGTCTTGGGACGCGGAGCGCTCACATGATGGCCCGGACATGCCGCCAGCGTGGCGCCACGGCCGCGCCCGTGTCCAGTCCGGATCGCCCCGTCTCACACGAGAATGCGAGAGCTGTCTCCGGCCGTGCTCTGAAGACACGATCCCGGCCGCGTCGACGCGAACCGGGTCACATCGAGGGCAATCCGACCTTGACCCAGTCGGAGATGCCGCCAGCCGAGAGCGCTCCCTGGGCTCCCAGTATCGTGGCGCCAAGCACAGCCGAGCGGTGACCGCAGGCCGTCGCCTCGATCGTCAGGAGCCGTGTCGCGACGGGATGCGCCTGCTCGTAGACCACGGACCGAATCCCGGACAAGAGGGTGTCCTGAAGGACCGCAAGGGCCCCGCCGACGATGATCCGCCGCGGATTGTAGAAGTTGACGAGCGATGCCAGGACCTCGCCGATGTGTTGCCCGGCGACGCGGACCAGGCGCAACGCCCGCGCGTCGCCGGCTTGGCTCAGGCGCACCACGTCGCTCGTGTGCTGTGCAGCCAGCCCTTGGGCGCTGAGCTGGCGAGCGAGCGCGGCACCGGACGCCACCGCTTCGAGGCAGTTGAGGTTGCCACAAGAGCACACCGCTTCTTCTTCCACGGCCACCCGTACGTGGCCGATGTTCCCGGCCGCATCATCGGCGCCGCGGTGCACCTGGCCGTGGGTGATGATGCCGCACCCGATCCCGGTCGCCACCTTCACGAACAGCAGTTGCTCGTTCACCAGTCCGCGGGACCAGTACTCGCCGAGGCCCATGACGTTGACGTCGTTGTCGACGAAGATCGGTACCTCGAAATGCCTCGAGAGCAGCTCCGGGACGACTACTCCGTCCCACCCCCGAAGGACTGTGTGCACGACCGTGCCCGTCGCGAACTCGACCGATCCCGGCAAGCACATACCGATGGCCTTGACGTCCTGGAGCGACCGGCCCTTCTCCTCCAACATCTCGTGAAAGCGGTTGACCAGCCATGCCAGCATGCCGTCGGTGTTCTCGGCGACGCCGATCTCGATCCCGCGCTCTGCCTCTGGCTGCCCGCCCAGCGTCGCCATGGCGACGCGGACATGCATGGCACCGAGGTCGGCGGCCAACACGACCCCGGCCGTGGGGTTCAAAGCGAGAAGGGTCGGCCGCCGGCCGCCGGAGGAGGGACCGTCGCCCGCCTCGATGAGCACTCCGAGACGGAGCAGTTCGTCGACTCGCTGCGAAATGGTCGACCGGGCCAGTCCGGTGATCCGCGCCAGCTCTGCTCGCGTCGATATCTGTTGTTGCACGATCAAAGACACGAGCTGGGCGAGCTCGGGCCAAAGATGATCCTCGTTGCCCACAGGGCCCAACGTACCCGGCTTCTGACTTGTCGACAACAGACTTAATCGGTAGACAGTCGCATCTCTAGATCAGAATCAGATCCCCGAATCCTTTCCAGCCCCGAAGCGCGGCAAAGAATTGCCGCTCGAACAGGATCAACTAGAACTTCGATCGAACTAATCGGCAATGGTGTCCTCCTGGCAGCAGACTGACAGCATGCGCGGGCAAGAGCTGCCATTCCACGCCTCAGGAGGTCTTCGCCCGGGCGGCTCGGGGGACACTCACCTTCAGCGGTCCGAGAATGGCCTCATTTGCGAGCGCATCGCCCTCGTTTTGGGCGGGTGGCTAGGTAGAAGGCAAACCCAGCCCACAGACAGCGAAAAATCGCCCGAGTGGTACGTGCCCGTCGTTCGGGACGACTTGGAGGCGTGCCAGGAGCCGCCGCCCAAGGACCGGCCGCCGGCCTTCATTTTCCACGTGCCGGACATGGAGTTACCTGACACCGAGCCCGCGTAGGTGATTGATTTTGAGCCGACGGTGCCGAAGCGGATAAAGGCGCCTTGGACGGTCCCGTTGATACTTGTGGGCACGTCGTTTAGCCCAGAAACCTTGATCGTGCCGCTCAGGTTCTGTCCCGACTGCTGCCACGTCAGCGTGAAGGTGCCGCTGAAAGCGCCACTGTAGCTCCCCAACCATGTTCCTGATAGAGGGCCGTGCTTGGGCGGATGGGCGCTGTGGTAGCGCGTCTGGACTGTCGGGGCCGAAGCCCAAGTGGAGTTGCTCCAACCAGGAGCGACCGCAACAAGCGCGGCCACGCTGGTAGCGAGGGCCAGCCTCGGTGCAATGGGCAAACGCCAGGACATGTGATACCCCCCCCTTGGCCATAGCCGTGCCATACATTAGCGCCGCGGTTTGACCCTGCACCAGAGGTAGGTAAAGCCTTTGCCTCGAAAACTGATGAAGCTGCGCTGCGCGGCAGGCCGAGGCCGCGCTGGCGTCACCGGGGCGCCGGCCCCGTGCCAAGTGGCGGTATCTGCCGGATGGCGCGCTGGGCGGGAAGGCGGGAATGGCGGCAAGGCTTCGTTCCGGCGACGTGGAGCAATCGTCAGCTGGAGGCGAGCCGGAGGTCCAGGAGCAGCGCCCAGGCGGTCATCAACCCGAAGAAGCACGCCAGCAGGACGCTCGGCACCAGCCAGTACAGCCCACCCCCGCCCTGTGCGAGCAACGTCGTGCCCGCCACGGCCAGGCACAAGTAGCTCAGAAGTCCCGGGAAGATCTCTCCCACCAGTCTCCCGAGGCGTCCGACCACGGGCAACGGAGAACGCTTCTCCGATCGGACCGCCCGACGGTCGACCGCCAACCGGTAGCCGATCAGTACCACAGACGAGACGATCAGCTCCAGGGCCAGGGCGCTGCGGGGCTGAGCGGGAACGAGCAGGAAGAACCCGATGAACATCGGACTCGCGAGCAGGGCCATCGACTGCCAGGCACGAGACGGGAGACTCGGGTGTTGCAGGATCCGAGCGAGATTCATCGAGACAGCCACGAACACCAATCCGGACAACGTGGCGGCGGCGAAGTCGGCCCCGGGCGGCGCTGTAGGCGGTTATGACGACGCCCGGCCTCCCCCGTGCGATCGGGTCACCGAAAAGAAAAGCGAGCTCCCGAGGCGCAAGTGACATCCTCGAGGAGAGCCCGTTGGTTGGTCAAGAAGGCGGGATTTGAACCCGGCGGTGGCGCAGGCGACCCTTGCACGTTCGTCGCAGGGAGCTCCGAGACCCACACTTTCGAACGCTCCGAGACAGAAGCCACGTGACACACGAACCGATTATACATACCTGTGTTATCGGGCGGAGTATCATCGGAGGCGTGGCGACACGGAATCCTTACAGCTACGGCGGGCCAGTGAGTGGCCCGCATTTCATCGGCCGGGACGCGGAGGTCGCCGACTTGGTGTCCCGCATGGTCAGCGGCATCAGCGTGGTTGTCACTGCACCCCGCCGCTACGGCAAGACCTCGCTCATCGACCGCGCCGCCGAGCTCGTTTGCGAGGACCACGGTGCGGTGATCTCCGTGAACCTGATGCACTGTCCGGGGCTCGACACCTTCGCTAGCCGCCTCGTCGCCGGGGCCTACACAACCGAAGGCGGGCGGGTACGCAGGGCTCGTCAGGGTCTCCCCGAGCTGCTGCGACGGCTCAGGGTGCAGCCCGCTCTGACCCTCGATGACACGGGCAAGCCTCGCTTCACATTCGGGGGTCTCGCCGAGCGTGATGCGATCGTTGTTCTGAACGACGTATACGCGATTCTCTCCTCTCTCGCCAAGGAACGGCCCGCGGTATTGATCCTCGACGAGTTCCAGGCGGTCGGGGAGCTGGGCGGTGGGCTCGCGCCTGCTCTCAAGGCACTTGGAGACCAGCATCCGAAGGTGTCGCTCATTGTGGCTGGATCGCGCCAGCACCTCATGGACGCCCTTGTGCTTTCCCGCGGAGCACCGCTCTACAACATGGCCGAGCGCCTTGCCCTCGGGCCGATCGACGAGCACGTCATGGTCCGCTACCTAGTTGACCGGGCGCGCCACGGTACCAAGGAGATGAGCGAGGCAGCGGCTGAACGCATCTGCGAACTCGCCGGACCGGTTCCCTACGACATCCAGCGCCTGGCCTACGAGGTCTTCGACCGAGCCGGAGATCGGATCGCCAGCAGCGATGCTGACGATGGCATGAGCGGGGTGATCCGACGCGAAGACCCGAACTTTACCGATGGGTTCTCCAGGATGTCGATCAGACATCGCCGGGTGCTCGTCGGCATCGCCGTGCGCCGCCGGGTTGAGCAGCCCTACACCGCAGCGTTCGCCAGAGACGTCGGCTACGCGGGACCACCAGGGGTTCGGCGTGCGATCGAGGCGCTCAGCGCCGACGAGACCCTCTCGGAGCGACAGGGCGCGCTGGTTGTCGCAGACCCGTTCTTTGCCGAATGGCTTCGCCGTCTATAACCATGAACGACGAGTGAGCGACGAGAGCCTCCGATACGGAGCACTCCAGCTAGAAGCGGACGCAGCCTCGTCGGCTTGTCCGCGCTCCCAGCGCAAAGCCTTGAGTTCGTCGTAGGCCAACGCAAGCGCCTGGTAGGACCTACTTGGTCGGGAAGGCGGGATTTGAACCCGCGGCCTCAGCGTCCCGAACGCTGCTGGGCCGTATTTAGGCGAACGCTGATGACTGTTAGCGCAGGTCAAGCAGGGTGAGTGGTCGTTAGCGAATCCATTCGAACGTCGGCGTCCGCGCGATAGACGCGCGATGAACCTCGAACTCGGGAAGGTCATCGCCCACGCTCGACACGATCGTCCGGGTGGCCGCAGCGCTAGGTCTTGATCCTTCCGAGTTGATTAGAGGTCTTCGGCCGAACTAAGGGCGACAGACCCGTCACCATTCGGGTCGGGCCGTGGTGGAGGGCCCAGACAGGCCTTTAGTAGCAAGCAATAATCGGGCTGTTACACGTCTTGGCGGCTCAAGGCATGAGTGCATTCGCCACTTGCTCGAACACAACTCCCGGCTGAGTGTGATCGATAGCCGGCACTTGGTGGGGACGAACGGGAACCTTTCTTCCTTCTACCAACCACCTTGCACCGAGAGTGTGCCGTTGATCATCAAGGCTCCGTGGCTTGCGCGGGCGGAGCGATTTGTGAGCCAGGATCGGGTGGGCCTGGATGCGGCAGGGACGACTGTCCGTACGGTTGCAGCAGTCGCTCCTCGGCTCGGCCGTCGTGCGCTCGCAGCACTACCTCGGTGCCGGACTCGACTTCCCGGGTCTCGCCAACGGCTCCGCCGAACAGCACCCGAGAGACGATGCCGAGCGGGTACTCGCTTCCCGCGAAGCGAAAGCACTCAAACGTGTCGATGCGGATCGCGCCACCATCCTTCAGCGCGGCCGTCAACTCTTCCGGTCGTTCCGCTACCAGCTTGCCCTCCGACCACGTCCCCTCGACTGGCTCTCCCCGGGCAAGGGTCCATGCCCAGGTCAGCGTCTCTATGTCCTGATGGTCCACCGCGTTCGGCATCAGCATGGCTAGGCCAAGCAGCTCGTCGAGGTCCGACAGCATCTCGGCCGCTCTCATCGCGACTGGCGTTACGGGTACGGCGTCTTTAGCCAAGATGTTTGCGAGGTCCATCGAGCCAGTCCCGATCTCGACTCCCCGGTTGCGAATCGAGATCGAGACCCGATTTGGCCCAGCGAAGGCGGAGAGAAACCGCAGGTGAGGGAGCACATACGTCGCCCGCTCACCCGCTATCTCATGGGTGTTGAAGCTGAGATTCGTCGTGATCGTTCGGTTTGCAGCTTTAACTTCGAGTTCTAGAGAGACGTCGAACGCTGGACCCGAGGCTTCGAGGCGCAGACCCTTCGAACCGACCGTCGGTGGCTTTTCGATAACGAGTGTCACCGCGGCCAGTTCCTTGTCGTCCAGTCCAACGATGCGGAGAACCATCTCGTCGGCGATCATGACCGGCGTCCGTCGAGTGAACACCGCCTGGAGTCCCTCGAATGATCCACCGAGACCGCCGGGCGCGTTGAGTTCGAAGTCTTGAACAGCAGAGGCCGGTAGGTTGAGAGTGCGACCGTACTCCTCCAGAGCGCGCCAGTCTTTGGTGAGATCGAGACCCTGAGACTCGTCCTTCAATATGAGCGTCATGTTGCCAGTGATCGGGCGGTCCACAACGGCCTGCGGGTACTTCGCAAACACGTCGACCGTGACGTATCCCTCGCCGATGACGCCCTCGGTACGGGTGAATACGAGTCCCGGTTGATTCCGCGCTTCGGGCGCCTCGTGAGTGAGATGCAGGTCATACAAGTAGTGCGGGTCGTCGCGGTTCACCTCAGTGCGCAATCTGAGCAGCGAGGGCACGAGATCACCAGGCAGCACGGGCTGGTCTGCGTGTTGAAGGAGTGAGATCAACGACTCCACGCGCTTGACCAACCGGTCCTTCCCGCCGCGGAGGTAGTAGTCGACGACGTGCGGGTGCTTGGAGGCCTCGGAGTCCCAGAATGTCCGCCCGAGCCACTCGCAGGGAAACGACGCATCCTTAGTCAGGTCTGCGAACCATTCATCATCGCCACTGGTCGGGTCGAGGGGAAGCACGAGGGACCATCGCCGAACCGGCCGATCGAGACGAGGGGACGTTCGTACGCTATCGAACGACGCCTTGATCTCCGCCTTCTGGTGTGCGGTTAGCGACGTGCTGTGCCGCTTCACCTGGAACACGTGGTAGCCGTCCTCTACGGGGTCGTAGATGTCAACGCCTCCGTCGCCACTTGATGGCCGGCGGTGCCGTGCCTGGCGCCGTTCCTGCAACAACAGCACGCTCATGACCTGTTCGAGCAGCTCGCCCGGATAGGCGCCCCAGTCGACCGGACCAGTTGGGAAGGTCATGAGGAGCCTCCGTTCACGTGTCGGCGAACCTCCCACGTCAGCGCCTTGACGTGGTCCACGATTGAGCCGCCAGGACTATTCAATGCGCCACTTCGCCTGCAAGTACCTCTGCTTGCTGGATCACCAGTTGCACCGCTACCTCCTGTTTGTCTGGCGGGTAGTGGTACTTGGTAAGAAGCCTCCGAATCTTGGACCGAAGCAGTGCTCTGACCTGCTCCTTCCTGTCCCAGTCGACTGTGGCGCTGGAACGCACTACCCCGACCAGCTCCTGGGCGATCCTCTTGAGTACCTCGTCACCGAGTTCCATGACCGCCGAGTCGTTCTGGCACACGGCATCGTAGAAGGCGAGTTCGTCGTCACGAAGCCCCAAGGTGGCTCCTCGCTCGTGCTCGATCTTCATCTCCTTAGCGAGTTCCACCAGTTCCGCGATGACCTCGGCCGCGGTAATCGACCGGTTGTTGTAGGCGTTCATGGCCCGTTCGAGCATCTCGGAGAACCGCCGCTCGGCGACCACGTTGCGCCTTGCCATGGCCTTGACCTCAGAGGCCAGCAGGCGGCGCACTAGCTCGATCTGGAGGTTCGGGTGTGGGTTCGTGGAGAGGCGCTTCCCGAAGGCGTCGTCGATGATACTTATGTCCGGTCTCGCTATCCCTGCTGCCTCGTAGATGTCGATGACGCCTGCCGAGCTGACAGCATCAGACACGACTTGTCGCAGAGCGGTTTCTAGCTCGACATCGTCGCTTGTCCCGGCATGGTCGTCTGCCCGAAGGCGCCGCAGGTTGACGGCCACGGCTTGGAAGAAGGCCAGATCGTCCCGGTAGGCCATGGCCTCGGGCGACGAGACGACGAGCGTGAAGCTCTGTGTGGCGACTCGGACATGTTGGAGGAACCGCTCCGGCAGATCCATTTCCACACCGCCAAGCAGGTGGTCCAGCGCCTCCTGGATCGCCTCAAGCTTGGCTCGGTCGGTCCCGGATTCCAGAGCCTCTCGCCATGGGCAGCCGTAGAGCAGCTCGCAGCAGATCTCGTGGTTCTCCTCAAGGAGTGCCAAGGCCTCCTCGACCGGAGCGCCGACTTCTTGCCGCTCTCGGTCACGATCGGTGTAGTCGGCCAGGGCGGCACGAAGACTCTCGGCGATGCCGATGTAGTCCACGACCAGACCCCCCGGTTTGTCCCGGAAGGTACGGTTCACTCGGGCAATGGCCTGCATCAGCCCCGCACCACGCATCGGCTTGTCGACGTACATCGTGTGGAGCGACGGCGAGTCGAAGCCAGTAAGCCACATGTCCCGGACGATCACAAGCTCCAGCGGGTCCTCGGGGCTCTTGGCCCGCTCCTTGAGCTTTCGCAGGCGGTCTTTGTTGCGAACATGGCGGTTCAGCTCCGGGCCCTCGGACGCCGAGCCCGTGATGACGACCTTGATCGTGCCCGCGTCGTCGTCATCGGAGTGCCACTCGGGCCGAAGCTTGATGATCTGGTCATAGAGGCTCACGCAGATCCGGCGGCTCATGCAGACGATGAGGCCCTTGCCTACTTCGGCGGATTGCCGCTTCTCCCAGTGGTCCACGATGTCCTGAGCGACCTCGGCAAGACGCTTCTCTGCCCCAACGATCGCTTCGACCCGAGCCCATCTGGTCTTCAAGTTCTCCCGGGTGTCAGTCTCAGCCAGTTCCGTGACGGCGTCGAACTCCTGATCGAGTCTCTCTCGGACATCATCAGGCAGATCGACCCGAGCCAAGCGAGCCTCGTAGAAGACCCTGACCGTTGCCTCGTCCTCGACAGCCTGCGTGAGGTCGTAGACGTCGACGTACTCGCCGAAGATCGCCCTCGTGTCCCTGTCGGCAGGCTCGATCGGGGTGCCGGTGAAGCCCATGAACGAGGCATTGGGAAGGGCATCTCGGAGATTGCGAGCCAGCCCGTCGATGAGGCCGTACTGGGTCCGGTGCGCCTCGTCGGCAACGACGATGACGTTGCGCCGATCTGATAGGAGCGGGAACGAGCGGTTGGCCTCCCAGTCCTCCTTCGTGAGGCCGAACTTCTGCATGGTCGAGAACACGATCCCGCCCGACGCCCTGAAGCGCAGCAGCTCCCTCAGGTGCTCACGAGACTCGGCCTGCACGGGCTTCTCCGGGAGTGTGCGGACTAGGGCAAAGACCTCGTCGAAGAGCTGATCGTCGAGGTCGTTGCGATCGGTCAGCATGACGACCGTTGGGTTGGCCATTCCAGGGTGGCGCATGACCTTGCCGACGTAGAAGAGCATCTCCAGGCTCTTGCCACTGCCCTGGGTGTGCCAGACGACGCCCGCCCGGCCATCCTGCCGCTCCATCGCTGCGAGAGTTGTGTCAATGGCTTTGTTGACGGCGTGGAACTGGTGGTATTTGGCGAGACGCTTGACGACCAAACCGTGTTCGTCCGAGAAGGTAATAAAGTTCCGCACGAGGTCCAGGAATCGGGTCGGGTCAAACACGCCTCGTACCAGGACCTCCATCTCAGGAGTACCGGCTGCAGCCAGCCTCTTACCGTCGATCGTCTTCCACGGGGCGTAGTGCTCGTAGGGGCCCAACAGCGGCCCCATGCGCGCCTGTGTGCCTGTCGAGAGAACGCACACGGCGTTGTAGGCCAGCAGCGCTGGGATCTCGGCGGCGTACGTGCGGAGCTGGTCGTAGGCACCCCGGAGCGTCGCCCTCTCCTTGCTGGGCACCTTCAGTTCCACGACCCCGAGCGGGAGGCCGTTCACGAACAGCACGATGTCGGGTCGTCGTGTGCTCTGATCTCCCTCCACGCTGTACTGGTTGACGGCCACGAACTCGTTGCGCACCGGATGGTCAAAGTCCACGAGCCACGCCAGGTCGTGTCGTATCTCGCCGCTGTCGTCCCGACGCTCGACGGGAACGCCTGTCGTCAGGAGCTTGTAGATCCTCCAGTTCTCAGCGAGCACGTCAGCGCTCTCGGGTCGACGGACGGTGGCGATCACGTCCTCGATCACAGCCGAGCTGAGCCGGGGGTTGAGGTAGGCGATCGCAGCGGAGAGTCGATCTTCGAGGAGCGCCTCCCGATAGCTGGACCGCTCTGCCCGAGCTTCACCGGGAGCGATGTCCGGGCCCCGCAAGATCTCCCAACCGAGATCGGCGAAGTAGTCGAGGCAGACCTCCTCGACCCCGGACTCCGGGATGAAGGACTTCACACCGCTTCCTCCACGAGGTCCTCAGCATCTCGGACCCGCAGCTCGCCCGAGAGGAGCTTGGGGAGAAGGACGTCACGGAGCTGGGCAAGCACTCGTGACTCCCTCGACGACTTGAGTGCCAGCAGGACCACCGGCTCTGCGATCGCCGTGAACTTGTTGATCACGCCGCTCGGCGGGAGGGCGATCGGCAAATCCTTCACCGCCGTCGAGTTCAAGCCAGGGATGGCTACGCCTGTACCCCTTCTCCTCATCTCCTCAAGTACGGGATCGCTGGAAAGCCAGAAGAAGAGAAACTCCTGCGAGAGCGGCGCAGCCGCACGGAGGCGGTAGACGTGCTCATTAATGCAGAACTGCGGGAACGGGAATCCCTCCCCGAGAAGAGACACATGTGGCTCAAACTCGCCAGGGCGACCACCGTCTTTGTAGAGAAGAACGTCATGGTCTTGCACAAGACCCCGTCTCATCTCTTTGAAGAACTCATGCGGAACGTACTTCGTCTTGGAAAAATCATAAAGGGCTAAGCCGAGGACACTCTCTGCGCCGAGGCTCGGAACTCCGTCCGAATAGCCGGAGACTCCGCCCCGAGGTCTGCTCCCGGTCTCAAGAACGTCGAGCACAGATTCAAGGCGATCAAGACGCCAACCGGGTGGTAGCGGCTCACCCTCCGCAATCTGAGCGAGAGCAGGAGCGGTGAGTTCACTGAAGAGTATCTGGAGTAGCGCCACTCCCGAGCAGCGGGTCCTGTCGTTCGCCTCGATGTTGTCGTCTAGCGCTCCAAGCACCTCGGCGATGGCGGCCTGCTCCCAGGTTGGCGGGAGTGGCACCGGAACATCCCGGAGGGTTGCGAGATTGATCTTCTGAGTGACGCTGCCCTGGAGTCTTGTCGTCAGCCACGACACGATTCGGGGTGATTGCAGGACATACTTTACGAACTGGTGGTTGACCTCCGGCCCCAGCGGAATGACTGCGACATCCCGGGACACGTTGAAGCCCTGCATTGATGGTGGCACGACGGCACAATGGCCAGGTTCAGCAATCAGGTTCAGAACGATCTCACCTCCACGCAGAATCGTGCGCTGGAACTGGCCGCTGACCTCCTCGGAGACTCTCTTGTCGTCGTTGAAGTCGATCCCGTTGTGGCGAATGTCTCCACCTCGGATCACAGGAACGCCACCGGACACGTAGTCGCCCACCTTGACGATGCCGTACGTGATGCCTCGGTCTGGTGCGCACAGCTCACCCAAGCATCGTTCCGGCCACGGCGATTGCGGGCTAGACATCAAGTCTTCCGAGCGCAATGCGCACCCGATCCTGCAGCCGGTCGTTCTCGTCGAATGCAACGAACAGCTCAGCCTTCAGCCGAGCAAGCTTCTCCTCGATCGGCTCCCCGTCGTCCTCCACATCTTCAGCGCCCACGTACCGGCCAGGTGTGAGGACGAAGCGATGTTCGGCGACCTGCTCGGTGCTCGTCGAGGCGCAGAATCCTGCCTCGTCTTCGTAGCTTCCAGCCCCTGGTTCACCTCGCCAGGCGTGGTACTTGTCCGAGATGCGGGCGATCTCGTCATCGGTCAGTTCACGATGCGTGCGGTCGACGAGGTGCCCGAGCTTGCGGGCGTCGATGAAGAGCACCTCGCCCTTACGGTCCCGCCATCCCAGTGAACCACGGGAGGTCTTGTCACGGGCCAGGAACCAGAGGGAGACAGGGATCTGGGTCGTGTAGAAGAGCTGACCGGGCAGGGCCACGGTGCACTCGACGAGGTCGCTCTCCACCATGCGCTGACGGATCTCGCCCTCACCCGACTGCTGAGTGGAAAGTGACCCGTTGGCGAGCACGATCCCAGCGACCCCACGAGGCGACAACTTGGACGCCATGTGGGAGAGCCAGGCATAGTTGGCGTTGCCTGCCGGGGGTACGCCGTACTTCCACCGGTGATCGTCTCGCAACTGGTCCCCGCCCCAGTCCGAGACGTTGAACGGGGGATTGGCCAAGATGAAGTCGGCCTTGAGATCCGGGTGGAGGTCCGCATGGAAGGTGTCGCCCCACCGTGGCCCGAGGTCAGCCTCGATGCCGCGGATGGCCAGGTTCATCTTCGCCAGACGCCAGGTCGTGTCGTTCAACTCCTGGCCGTAGACGGCGATGTCGTTGCGGCCTCCACCGTGGGCTCCCACGAACTGCTCGGACTGCACGAACATGCCGCCCGATCCGCAGCACGGGTCGTAGACCCTGCCCTTGTAGGGCTCGATCATCTCGACGAGGAGCTTGACCACGTTGCGGGGCGTGTAGAACTCCCCGCCGCTTTTGCCTTCCTGGGAGGCAAAGCGCCCGAGGAAGTACTCGTACACCCTGCCGAGGAGGTCCTTCTCGCGATGCTCGGCTCCACCCAGCCCGAGACCGGCGATGAGGTCGACCAGCTCGCCGAGGCGGCGAACGTCCAGGCTCGGGCGGGCGAAGTTCTTGGGGAGCACACCCCTTAGGCTTGGGTTCTCGACCTCTACGGCGTCCATGGCGGCGTCGATGATCTTCCCAATCTCCGGCTGCTTGGCGCTGGCCCGCAGGTACTCCCAGCGGGCCTTGGGCGGCACCCAGAAGACTCCCTCAGCCGTGTACTCGTCCCGGGACTCCAGAAGCTCATCAGCCTGTTCGCCGGTTATGCCGTCGGCCGCCAGATCGGTCGCAAGCTGCGCCCGGCGCTCGCCAAAGGAGTCATCGATGTACTTGAGGAAGACCAGGCCGAGGACGACGTGCTTGTACTCGCTGGCGTCCATCGAACCGCGAAGTTTGTCGGCAGCTTTCCAGAGGGTGTCTTCGAAGCCGAGCGGCTCAGCAGTTCTGCCCGAACGTGGCACAAACACCTCCCTTTGAGCTGGACTGTCTGTCTGAGCTTACGATGCTCTACATGCGCTGATTGGCCCCGGAGCCGGGGAAGGGCTTCGCCGGATCGCCGCAAACCGCGGAGCATTCGGCACGGGCCAAATTGCGCAGTAAACGTTCCCATAGTGCCGTCTTGCTGGGACCCTGTCCCGGTGTCGCCTACGTATCAGCGCACGTGCGCAAGGGAACCAACGGTGGCGTCGAGCGTGTGTCGATCTCTCCTCCCGGCGTCACGGTTTGCAGGCTCTATGTCCCTTCTGCGGTCGTCAGGGTATCGTCGGCCAGTACGTCGGTGGGCAGTTCGTGCCAGGTGCACACGTCACCGCGCTAGTCAGCCGGCAAGCGACCGGAATGTCAATGGTGGCATCGATACGCGCTCAGCACGCTGAACGAGCGAACCCTCGCCACCCATGAGATCGAGCACTTTGGCAATCAGTACTGCCTTCTCAGGAGCCACCTCGACAGGCTCACTCCGTGTCCATCCTCTCTTGGAGAGCTGCTTTCGCAGAGATACGAAATGATCGCGATCTATCAGCTGTAGGTCCAGGGCGCGCTGCGCATTCATCGCGATCGACGATCCGAAGGTTGCCTTTACTCCCATCAACACTCTGAGTGTCACTGGCGGCCGGATGGCTTCCAGGGCCGCCTCCTTGGGTAGAAGCAAGGCCCCAGCGAACCTATGCGCTTCTCGCTCGGCAGCGTTGGGAGTGCGGGGATCGCGGCGAGAGTGCAGAACCAGATGGCCAAGTTCGTGGGCGATTGTGAAGCGATCTCGATCACCTGAACCACGAGAGACCGCGATCACCGGTCGCCCTCCGAGTCCGAAGTCAGGCCAGACCGAGTAGCCGTCGTGGTCCTCCATCTCCGTTGGCAACCATACGACCACGACGCCTGCTCGCTCGACGGCTCGGGTGAGATTTGGGATTGGATCCCTGGACCCGACGCCTAGAGACCGACGGACCTCTTGCGCCACTTCCTCGATCTCGTCGATATCCGCCAGTGTCTCGACCGGTTGGAGCGCCACGTGAGGAAGTCGAAGTCGCTGTTCCTCGCTTCGCTCTACGAGCTCGACGACTTGGCGCACCTGAGCACGAACCTGTTTGCCAACCTTGCTTGATGCCCGCTTTAGCCTCCGGTAGCTCCCTTCCGGAAGATCGGGCAACGGGCCCAGATGGAAGAAGGCAACCGGAAACTGAGTGGCGCTTGCCACCCGTTTGACCATGTCTTCGGCGGGACTGAGGATGCGACCTGCCTCGAGATCGCTCAGCGTGCCCTGAGAGACGCCGGCCAGTTCGGCGAGGGCGGCTTGTGTCAGACGACACGACTCCCGCGCGAGTCGAACTCGCTCACCGATCACCCCGCATCGCCCTCGGCATCGATCTCGTCGAGATCGAGCTCGACATAGACATCGACGTCCTCTTCGCCTCCGCCGACGAAGCTCGGCTCGTTGTCAAGGTCGAACTCGATAGGTCGCCGCCACTCCAGTATCGGATCGGCCTTGTAGTCCCAGATGCCTGCTGGCCGGGAGAGCGCAAGCAGAACCTCGCGCTCGTCCGTAGCCGTCCAGTCGAGGATGAGGTTCGCGCCTTCTTGGATCTCCAGAACATCGCCCCAGATGGGAAACGCAAGTTGGCGAGGCTGCGTCCAGAACTGACGACGAGCACGGTTCCGTCCCGGCGCCGGCGGTCCCCCTTCCTGGGTCTTGAAAGCGCGCATCACGAATGGTCCCTTGGCCACCTCGATTCCCGAGTGGCGCTTCCAGCAGAACCTCCAGGAGGAATCGGTGGACTTCTCTAGCAACGCCGCTGCGCGGTAGCGGACCAGATGTGCCCACATCCATGCATCGCTTCGCAGTTGTGTGAGCGTCGTGTCAGCGAACGACACACCGTCATCGAGAGCGATCCAGATTGCCTGAATCGGGTCACTCAAATAAGCCAGTACGGCTTCCGGGTCGCCGGGGTCTGGGGTGATCATCGTGCCGATATTATCGGTAGGGGTTTCACCCTGTCAAGGATTTACGCCCTCTCTGCCTGCCGGCCGCCCCAGTCGGTCCTGTCCGGGCCACCGTTACGCCGTCGTGGTGGCCGGTCGGTCGGCTCTGCGCCCCCCGCCCGGCTCGCCTGGCGTCTCGCGGGGGCGCACCGAAGCTGTCGGAGTCCGCCGGCCGGAAGAAAGGTCCGGATGGACGGGCGCCGGTTCGGACGCGGCCCGCGCGCATGAGCGCGCAGCCAGCATCGAGGATGCGGATCGCCTGGCGCCATCCCCCACCTTCGCTCTGGCACACCCGCTTGACGACGTCTCCGTCTGGCCGCAGCCGAAGCAGTGCCAGACGCCGTCGTCGAGATGCAGTCGCAAAGAGGGGGAGCGGTCGAAGTGGCCATGGGAGGGCAGCGGGCAGCGAACCATGACCGATCCGGAAGTGTTACAGAGGTTGGTGTCGGCTCGCCGAACCACGTCGCCCAGGCTGTGGTCGGCGCGAGCGGCCTCGATGGTGGCGGGCTGCCGGGGCGCTCGCGATGACACCGACGTCGGGCGATCACGGAGGGTGGAGCGGAGTCGAATCATGGCGTGATGGTGCGCTGACCGACTCACAGCAACACTCACAGCGACACTCACAGCGACACTCACAGCAACACTCACAGATCCAGGTCACAGCCCTGTGAGTGGAAGGGCGCGGTCGGAGCGAAGCGGCTCATGATCGGGTTGTCAGTGGAGGCCGGGAAATGGGGAAGGGTGTACGCGTTTCGGGATCACTGTGCCGTGATCGCATCTGGCGTCCTATGGATGAAAGCCCATAATGATCCCGGGAGGCGACATGACTCGCAGCTACGAAAAGGCTTCGGCGACCCGCCGTGCGCTCCTGCGCATCGCGGCGCGGAGCGACGGGGTCGTCTTCGGCCAGACCTACCAGCTCGCGGTTCAGGTGATGGAGCGACGGGAGTTCCTCGGTCTCACCCAGACTGAGCTAGCCGAGAAGACCGGCATCGACCAGGGCGACATCAGCAGGATCGAGCGTGGCTCGATCTTCCCGAACGAGAAGACGCTCCTTCGCCTCGCCGACGCCCTCGGCGCGGAGTGGCGGATGGTCGACGAGGCGACGGCCTGAATCCAGCTCTGAGGTCGGTGTCGAGCGACGAAAAGTCCTCGTGAGTGACTATGCTCCGCGAACACGGTGCGATCGTGAGTGCCGCAACGCTCGAACGTCCGCGCCTGGCGTCGCCACGGTTTGGCACCCTGTGCTAAAGGTGTGTGTGATTCCCGGCCGCCCCTTGCTGTGACGCCGATGCAAGCCATCAGCGCAGGTCCTAGACGTGCCCCGAGGTCGATCCTGCCGCTCACCCCTTCGTCGTGCCTCAGACGTGCCTCACGTCAAAATCTAACAATGACGCCGGAGGAGACGAGGCGTACTGAGCTTCCGAAGCGGGGAGTCAGTCAGCCGATTCCTGAGCGACCGAGAGGCTGTCCATCCTCCGACGTGAGCCAAGACACACCGCGTGCAGATGGACGGTGCTCATGAAGGGTGGCACGGCTCGGCAGTGAGCCGGTGTCATCGCGCAACCCACGCCTACGCTGAACGTCGTATGGCCCAGATCGTCAAGCGCACACTCGGCGACGGCAAGACCGTGCACTATGACGTTCGCACGCGAATCGGCGGGCGCGTTGTCACGCGCACGTTCAAGCGCCGGAAGGATGCGGATGCTTACGCGAGCACGACCGAGGCTGACAAGCTCCGGGGAGTCGCGGTCGATCCGCGGTCGGGGCGCCTAACCGTAGAAGAGCTTGTCGGTCGCTGGCTCGCGGCCAACCCCGCGAAGCGCTCCTCGACGATTGCACGCGACCGGAGCGCGGCAAGCCTCTACGTGGTGCCTGCGATCGGTGCCCGGGCGATCAGCTCGGTGACGCCAGCGAACATTCAAGCCCTGGTGACCGACTGGTCACGGCGTCGAGCACCGCGAACCGTCCGGCGTACCTACGACGTCCTCCGGGCCACCTTCGCCTTTGCCGTCGCGAATGACTGGCTCGCCCGATCACCCTGCCGCGGAATCAAGCTGCCGCAGATCACGGGCACCCGGCGCCACGACCTGACACCCGAGCAAGTGATCGCGCTCGCCCAAGCCGTTGGAGAGGACTACTCCGCCGCGATCTACCTAGGTGGTGTGCTCGGCCTGCGATGGGGCGAGGTGGCAGGGCTACGTGTCGGCCGACTCGATCTGCTCGGACAGAAACTGACGGTGGCCGAGCAGATCACCAGGGGTGAGCACGGGCGGCAGGTGATCGGCTCGCCGAAGTCGCTCGCGGGGACAAGAACGCTCGCCCTACCGACGTGGCTCGTTGAGCTACTTGCTGCGCATCTCGCTCGACGAGGACTGACCGCGGCCGTCCCGGAGGCCTACGTCTTCGTGATGCCAGGCGGTGGACCGCTCGACTATTCCCACTGGCGTCGGCGCGTGTGGCTACCGGCGTGCCGCGCGGAGGACTGCGAGGGCGCGGCGTTCCATGACCTCCGTCGGACGGCTGCGACCCTCCTTGTGCTGGAAGGTGTCGACGTGAAAACAGCCCAAGTGCGCCTCGGGCACTCGGACGTACGTCTCACCTTCGGCCTCTACCCCAGCGCGGTCGCGGAGGCGGATCGCTCGGCGGCCGAGGCGGTCGGCGCCTATTTCCAGAAACAGCATGACGACACTCGCGCGACGGACGCGCGATAGAGATCTCAGAGCACACGCTGACGACCATCGGCTCAGGTATCTGACCTGCGCCTTTAATGGTCGGGAAGGCGGGATTTGAACCCGCGGCCTCAGCGTCCCGAACGCTGCGCGCTACCAAGCTGCGCTACTTCCCGTCGGACGGAGCCGACCCCTGCTCGTCGCCGCCCGGTCTCGTCATCGTAGCCGCTGGCGCCTGCATAACCACCTTGGCGATCCTCCTCCTGTCCATCCTCGTGACCCGCAACGTCCAGCCGGCGAACTCGAGCTGGTCGCCCTCATCGGGGATCCGCCCGAAGCCGTCGAGCAGGAATCCGCCCAGAGTCACATAGTCGCCTTCGGGAATGGCGATCCCGAGCTCGGAGCGAACCTCGTCGACGCCGCATGCGCCGTCGACAAGGAAACGGGACCGGTCCACACGCTCGATCGCCGGCAACGTGGACCGGTCGAACTCGTCGCGCAGGTCCCCGACGAGCTCGCTCACGAGGTCGTTGATGGTGAGCACGCCCGCGACCCCTCCGTACTCGTCCACCACGACCGCGAACGCCCGCCGTGCCCGGCGCATCTCGGCGAGCATCTCGAGAGCCGGCCGGGACTCAGGGGTTAGGTAGGGCTCCCGAACCCGCTTCGCGACGTCGAGCACCGGTGAGCCACGCTCGTTCCCACTGTCTACGGCCCGAATGGCCTCGATCCCGAGCGGTCCCGGATGGAAGAGGTCCTTTACGAACAAGACCCCGAGCAGGTGGTCGAGGTCGTCCTGATAGACGGGAAAATGGCTGTGACCCGAGCGCCGCACGGCCCGAGCGACGTCGTCGAGGGTGACCGGCACCGCCAGGGCGACGACGTCGACCCTCGGTGTCATGACCTCCCGAGCCGTGGCGTTGCGCATCGACTCGAGGCCCTTTCGGATCTGCATCTCCTGCTCGGAGACCTCAGCCGAGGGCTGGCGGACGAATCTTTGAGCCTGACGGCGGAGGTTCATGTTCCGGAGCCGGCCAGCCCGGGCGAACTAGAGGTCGGCGCCGAGCGGGAGCGGTTTGTAGGACTCGTCATAGAACGTCCCCCCCTCGAGGACCGCCCGGGCGGCTCGCCGGATCCGTATCGGGTCCAGAGGCTTGACCAGCCAGCCCTCGGCGGCTGATCGGCGAGCGAGGAACACGTCGGCCCGGCGGTCGAGCAGGATCACGACCGGGACATGGGGGATCCGGCCCCCGGACTCCTCGAGGTGGAGGTCGAGGCAGATCGCCATCCCTCCCATGTTGCCCACCTGTAGATCGGTTATGAGGAGGTCGGGCGGGTCCGCTTCGACGGCGGGCCGCACCTCCTCGCCGGAACGAAGCTCGCGGATCTCGGTCTCGCCGTCCTCGAGGGCCGACCGGAGCTCGTCTAGGACCGAATCGGAGTCACTGACGATCAGAATGAGGTCCACGACCGGAGACTAATGGGTCCCTGAGCAGGTGGCGAGCGACGATCTGGAGACCGTCGAGGTCGTGCACGTCCTCTTTGAGAAACGGAACCCGTACCACCGGAGCCGGTGCGACCTCTCCCGCCAGCTCCTCGACGTAGCGTTCCTCTCGCCTGGACACGGCAAGGAAGTCGTCGAGGTTGCGCCTGAGCTCCCCGTAGGCGCGCGGGTCCTCGGCCGATGGCCTTGGCGCGGCGCCACGACGTGGGCGGAGTCCCGAATCGCCCGGAGGCCTCCCCTCGGGCCGGAAGCTCGGGAAGAGACGGTTGACCACCAGGGCGCTCACGGTGATCGAGGTCTCCGCCAGGCGCCGGGCAAAGAACCGCGACTCGTCGATCGAGTCCTCCCGCGGCGCCGCCACGAGCACGAAAGCCGTGCCTGGATCTGCCAGCAGCTCCTCGACGCGCCGGGCACGCTCCCGGAAGCCCTCCTCCATGCCCGCAAAGGCGCGAAAGAAGGCCATGGCGTCCTCGACGATCTCGGAGCCGGCAACCCGGGAGATCGTGCGCAACAGCGCGTTTGCAGCAAGAGTCATCGCCTTCAGGTAGGCGCGGGTCGGCATGAGCAGGAGCCGGAAGACCCGGTTCTCGAGAAAGCTGTACATGCGGCGCGGCGCGTCCACGAAGTCGAGAGCGTGGCGAGTGGGCGGAGTGTCCACCACGACGAGGTCGAAACCACCTTCGGAGTGCAGCTCGAAAAGCTTCTCCATCGCCATGTACTCCTGTGTGCCCGACAGAGCCGAGGTCAAATTGCGGTACAGGCGGTTCTGCAGGATCCGGTCGGCCTGCTCGGCCGACTCCGAGTAGCGGGCGACGAGATCGTCGAAGGTGCTCTTCGCGTCGAGCATGACAGCCGACAGCTCGCCGCTCCAGTCCCCGGTGATCCGCCGCGGGGTGTTGTCGAGCTCGTCCAGGCCCAAGGCGTCGGCGAGCCGCCGCGCGGGGTCGATCGTGACGACACAGGTCTTGCGACCCCGCTCCGCGCCTGCGAGGCCGATGGCGGCCGAGATAGTCGTCTTGCCCGTTCCGCCCGACCCGCAGCAGACGATGACGGACCTTCCGGACACGAGGTCCGAAAGGCCGCCGGATGCTCCCTCGCCGGTGCGCTGCGTGTTCATCTCCGGCTCTGCGTCGGCCGGCTCAGTCGTCATCGTCGACTCCCAGTTCCTCGACCTCCACCTCGACGCCCGGCTCGTCGACTACCAGGGCATCGATGTCGGCTCCGAGCGCCCGAGAGAGCACTCCGAGCTGCTTGGGACCGAGATCGGCTGTGAACTGGTAGGGCAGCGCCAGTTGGGGCAGCGGCAAGCCGGCGGCGAGGCGCTCCATCTGCATCGCCTGCAGGTCCTGGCGGCTCGAGCGGAACTCTGCGGCAGCAGCCAGTTGCGCGGCCTCCTCCGGTCCAGGCAGCTCGGCGCCGGCAGCCGCGGCGGCGGCCACCGGATCCGCGGAGAGATGCGTGAGAACCGGGTAGCACGCGTTCACGACCACCGGGGCGAGTGCGACCCCGACGAGGTCCTCGAAGCGGTAAGCCGTCTCGATCAGCTCGTTCACGGGAGTCTCCTCAGGCAGGCTGACGAGCATGACCTGGCATCGAGCCGGGTCGCGAAGCATCTCGACGACGTCCTGGGCCTGGGAACGAAGAGGACCACCCCGGGCGGCGTCCATCAGCCCGAGGGCGCTCGTGAGGAACGTCACCGCATGGCCGGCCGCCGGCGCGTCGAGAACGATCAGGTCCGAGGTGCCCGAACGCTCGAGCTGCTTGACCTTGCCGAGCACGAGCACCTCTCGAATCCCCGGGATCGCCGTCGCCACGACCTCCAGCACGCCCGCCGCCACGAGGCGCTTGGCGACACGCCTCAGGCCGTGGTCCATCAGGTACTCCACGAGGGCGTCGTCCGGTGTGATCACACGCCCCCTCACGCGACCGGCACCAAGCGGCTCGTAGAGCACCGCCTCCTCGTACTCGAAGGCCGTCTCGCGCCCGAACAGGTTGTGAAGCCCGCCAGCGTCGTCGAGCTCGACCACGAGAACCTCCAGGCCGACGTCAGCAGCCATGCGGGCAAGGGCGGCGGTGACCGTCGTCTTCCCCACGCCGCCCTTGCCGGCGACGACGACGACGTTGCTCTGCCGGCAGAATGCCTCGCGGTCCACGCTCGGCGAGACTACTGCCCGCTCCTCGCGCCTTTTCTGGCCGACCGCCGCAAGAGCCCCTTGTAAGGACAGCCGGGGCAGCGATAGGGTCTCGATGAGCCAGGCCAGATGACATTTCTGCAGGTCTGGGCTAGTGGCGCCTATGGAGTGCAGCGTTGGCGACAGCCATGGGGGAAGTCGTCAAGAGATGTGCGTAAGAACCTGGGTGCCGCGGAGTGGCCGGTGCTGAGCGTGCCGTGGGGCAAGACGAGGAGAGGCCGTGATCGCGAATCGCGGTGACGAGGTATGGCAAATCAAGGCAGCGTGCCGGGGTCCACACGCGGTCGTGTTCTTCCCTCCATCACGTCCGGAGCGCAAAGACGAGCGCCTCGCACGGGAGCGGGCTGCCAAGGAGATCTGCCGAACATGTCCCGTCCTGCAGGACTGCCTCGACTATGCCATAAGGATCCGTGAGACGAACGGGATCTGGGGTGGCCTCAACGAGGCCGAGCGCAAGCAGATCATCGACCGGGGCATCAGCGGTCCGCGGGCGGCTGCCTCCGCCTGACGGTTGGCGCCCACGGGCGCTGGGGGGTCCGACCGCTCAGTCGGCCCGTTCCAAGATCAAGCCCCGATCGGCCCGAGAGCCTCCTCGACGCGTTCCAGCAGGCGGGCGCTGCAAGTCCCCATCTCGACGAGCGGCGAGATCTCCGTCGTGACGCGCTCCGCCATGGCCGCGAAGACCGCGGCGAGCGGCCCGGCGTCGTCGAGGGCCACGGGCATGCCCGTGTCGCCGCCGGCAGCCAGGTTCGCGTCCAGCGGCACCGCCCCGATGAGCGGCGCGCCGATCTGCTCGGCAAGGCGCTGGCCGCCACCGGACCCGAAGATCTCGTAGCTCTCGCCGTGCTCGCAGGTGAACGCCGACATGTTCTCGATGACGCCGGCGACGCGGATGTGCCCTCTGCGCGCCATGTCGGCTGCCCGGCCCGCCACCTTCTGCGCTGCCTGGTTGGGAGTCGTAACCACGAGCACCTCGGTGCGGGGGATCATCCTGGCAAGGCCCATCTGGACGTCCCCCGTGCCGGGCGGAAGGTCGATGACCAGGTAGTCGAGCGCTCCCCAACGGACGTCCTCCAAGAAATGCTGCACCGCCCGGTTGAGCATGAGGCCGCGCCACATGATCGCCTCGTCCTCGCCCGAGAGGAAGCCCATCGAGATCACCTTCAGCAGGCCGGCCCCGACGACCCGCTCGAAGGGGATCATCTTGCCCGCCCGCGCTTGCACCGGACCGTCCATCCCGAGCAGCCTCGGCACCGAATGACCCCAGACGTCGGCGTCGAGCAGGCCCACGACGAGGCCCCGGCGGGCGAGTGCCACCGCCAGGTTCACGCTGATCGAGGACTTGCCGACCCCGCCCTTGCCCGAGGCGATGGCGAGCACCTTCGCCCTCGCCGGGATGTCGGTCGTGACGGCCCTCTCCTGGGCCTTCAGCCGAGCCCTCGCCATGAGCGCCGACCGCTCGCCCGCGTCCATCACCCCGGTCCGGACCTCCACGCTTCTCACGCCGGGCAACGCCCTCACCTGGCGCTCGACATCGGTGCGGAGCTGATCACGCAGCGGGCAGGCAGCAGCCGTGAGAGCCACCTCTATGCTCACCGCGCCTTTGTCCACCGCGATCTCACGGACCATGCCGAGCTCGACGATGTCGGTGCCCAGCTCGGGGTCGATGACGCCGGTGAGCGCCGTCCGGACGGCGTCTGTCGAGACGGAGGCCGCGCCGGCAGGTCCGGTGGGCGTGAACTGCTCTACCGGGGCCGCCGGCGGTTGGAACGAATTGCTCACTGTATGATCAAGACTAACGGTGTGGTGATGGGGGGTCTTCTTGACGTCTGCACCCCACGTTCCTGGACAAAAGGAGATCTGCAGTGAGTCTTGCGACCTCGACGGTGAAGCTCGGCCAGCGCCCCAGCCCGGTGACCCTTACCGATGCCGCTGTCGCCAAGGTGACCGCTCTGCTCGAGCAGGAAGGTGACGAGGGTCTCGCTCTCCGCGTAGCCGTACGGCCCGGTGGCTGCTCGGGCTACAGCTACGAGATGTTCTTCGACGCCGAGCTGGCCGACAACGACATAGTGCGCACCTTCGGGTCCGTGCGCGTCGCAGTCGACCCCGAGAGCGCGGAGCTCATCAGGGGGGCGACGCTTGACTACCGCGACGGGCTGCAGGAAGCCGGCTTCCACATCACCAACCCGAACGCCACGCGAACCTGCGGTTGCGGCTCGTCGTTCAGCTGAGCTAGACCGAGCCGATGGCACCCACGATCGGCCCATACTCGCCCGTTGTCCGCGCGGGGCCTTGGCTCATCTGCTCCGGCCAGCTCGGGCTCGCTGACAGCTTGCTCGTCGAAGGCGGTCCCGGGGCGCAGGTCACCCAGGCGATCGGCAATCTCGCCTCGCTCCTCGAGAGCGAAGGAAGTGGCCTCGCAGACGTCGTGAAGACGACTGTGTTTCTCACCGACATGGGAGACTTTGCTGAAATGAACAACGCCTACGTCGCCGCCTTCGGCGACAATCGGCCGGCGCGAAGCGCTATTGGCGTAGTGGAACTGCCTCTCGGCGCGCTTGTCGAGATCGAGGCATGGGCGTACATGTCGCGATCACCCGCCAGCTCCGCAGGTTAGCCGTGCGCTTGCCGCGCTCCGTGCTCGGCGTTGCAACAGCGGCACTACTCGCGATCGTCGCTGGCGCCTGCGGCTCGTCGACGACGCCACCCACGACGACGACCACCCTCCCGCCCCTTCCTCCACAGATCTACGCCTATGTGACCATGATCGGGCCGGGCGCGAACATCGGCAACGGGCACAGCGTGATCCCGGTCAACGTCTCTTTGGGCGGCACCGGCGCCGGGACTGCGATCGCCGCCGGCACCTACCCCGACGCCATCGCCATCACCCCGGACGGTTCCCGTGCCTACGTCACGAACTACGACTCCGACTCGGTGACCCCGATCGACCTTCTGACCGGGAAGGACCTGCCTTCGATCCTTCTCAGCCCGACCGCGGGGCCGGCCGGCATCGCCATCGCGCCCGACGGCAAGACTGCCTATGTCACCGATGCGGGCGCCCCCGGGACGCTCGGGGACACGATCACCCCGATCGATCTCGCCACCGACAAGACCCTTCCTCCCATCACTGTCGGGTTCGGGCCACAGGGGATCGCGATCACTCCCGACGGGGCCCGCGCCTATGTCGCCGACGCCGGGGCGATCGTGTCCGGTCAGACCGGCGTCATCGGGTCCACGGTCACTCCCGTCGACCTCAGCACTGGCAGGGCTCTGCCACCGATCGTCGTCGGGAACGCGCCGACCGCCGTCGCCGTCACGCCCGACGGCTCGACCGTGCTCGTCGGGAATGCCAACTCGGGCAGCGTCTCGCCGATAGACGTCGCCAGCGACACGGCCGGCTCGCCCATCTCCGTGCAGGGTGGTCCCGTCTCGATCGCGATCTCCCCGACCCAGCCCACGACCGCCTATGTCGCCGACGAGATCGCCAACGAGTCGACGACCGGCAACGTGACGCCAATCGACACCACGACCGACACGGCCGGGCCGCCCATAGCCGTCGGCAAGGACCCGCAATCGGTGGCGATCAGCCCCGACGGCATGACGGCCTGGGTCGTCTGCTACGACAGCCAGACGCTCGTGCCCCTCAGCACGAAGACGCTGCAGCCCGGCGCGGCGATCCGCCTTGCCGGCGGACCGTACGCGATCGCCTTGACCCAGCGCTCTGCTTCGAGCCCGGCTCCGGCGCCAAGCACCGCCAAGGGCGCCTCGGGCTCGAAGAACAAGAAGAAGGGCTAGCTACAGCTAGGGAGCGCGCCCGCTCCTCCCTGCAGCGCTCCTCTGAGCGGGACGAACGCTAGCCGGCCCGGTCCTTCGGCGGCCCTGCAAGACCGGGCCGTTGGGGGCTGCCGTGGTCGGAGGGCAGCCAACGGACGCTCCCGAAGCGGTAGCCGACGCTGCGGACAGTGTCGATCAAGAGCGCGTGCTCCTCACCCAACTTGGCCCGCAGGCGCCGCACATGGACATCGACGGTTCGCGCCCCTCCGAAGTACTCGTAGCCCCATACCCGGGACAAGAGCGTCTCGCGGCTGAACACCCTCCCCGGATGGGCGGCGAGGAAGCGAAGGAGCTCGTACTCCATGTAGGTCAGGTCCAACGGGCGCCCCTGGATGGCGGCCTGGTAGGTCTCGAGGTTCAGCGCCAGGGGCCCGTAGACGATGAGATCCCGGTTCTTGCCGCGTCCGGTGCGCCAGAAGAGGTGGGTGAGGCGCGCCTCGACCTCCTCGAAGGTCGCGCTCGCGAGCACGAAATCGTCGAACAGGTCCTCCCGGAGCTCGAGCTCTGCAAGGCAGGACTGCGACACGACGAGGAGCAAGGGCTGCAGCGGGCTGTCTCCCTTGCGCAGGATGCGACAGGCGGAAAAAGCAGCGGCCGGGTCCTCAAGCGCCGATATCACAGCTCCCGCGAACCCGTCCTCTGGCTCCTCCCGCTCCGCCAGGGCGGGATCGTTCACGCCCCGCCACGGGAAACCCGCGCGCACTAGAGCGCGCGACACCCACTCAGAAGGCGGGTCCGGGTAGACGAGCAGCGGTTCCATCGAAGGCCGGCGTTCGATGAGCTGCGCCTAGAGCGCCGGAAGGTACCGGGCCAGCTCGTAAGGCGTGACCTCCCGGGTGTAGGCGTCCCACTCGGCGCGCTTGTTGCGCAGGAACCATTCGAAGACGTGCTCGCCCAGCGTCTCGGCGACGAGCTCGGAGCCTTCCATGGCCACGAGGGCCTCTTGCAGGCTGGAGGGCAAGGACCTGATGCCCTCTGAGGCGAGCTCCTCCGGGGTCATCGTGAACAGGTTCGCCGCCGCCTCTGGCCCGAGCTCGTAGCCCTTCTCGATCCCCTCGAGCCCGGCCGCGAGCACCACGGAGAACGCCAGGTACGGGTTGCAGGCCGGGTCCGGCGCACGGTACTCGAACCGGGTCGACTCGACTTTGCCCCTTCTTGCGATCGGCACACGGACCAGCGCGGAGCGGTTGTTGTACGCCCACGACACGTTCACCGGCGCTTCGTAACCGACGACGAGACGCTTGTAGGAGTTGACCCACTGGTTCGTCACGGCCGTGATCTCACAGGCGTGCTGGAGAACACCGGCGATGAACTGGCGCCCCACCTCCGACAAGCCGTGGTCAGTTCCCCTCTCCGCGAAGGCGTTCCGGTCTCCTTCGAACAAGGAGAAGTGGGTGTGCATGCCCGAGCCCTGGACACCCGAAAGGGGCTTCGGCATGAAGCTCGCGTGCACTCCGCGCTCGTGCGCGATCTCCTTCACGATGAGCCGGACGGTCATCACGGTGTCGGCCATGGTGAGCGCATCGGTGTAACGCAGGTCGATCTCGTGCTGGCTCGGCGCATCTTCGTGCTGGGCGTACTCGACGGGGATGCCCATGTCCTCGAGGGTGAGCACGGTGCGCTTGCGCAAGTCGGTGGTCAAGTCCGCCACCGTCAGCTCGAAGTACGAGCCGGAGTCGAGCGGCTTGGGCGGCTCACCGGGCTCGCTCGGCGCGAAGTAGAAGTACTCGATCTCCGGGGCGGCGTAGAAGGAGAACCCGCGGGAGCGGGCACGCTCGAGGGTCCGCCTCAGCACGTGGCGGGGACAGCCCTCGAACGGCGAGCCGTCGAGATTGGTGATGTCGCAGAAGACCCGGGCTACCGGCGAGGCGTCGCCTTCCCGACCGATGCGGAACGGCAGGATCTGGAAAGTCTTCGGATCCGGCTTCGCTAACACGTCGCTCTCCTGCACACGGCTGAAGCCGTCGATCGATGACCCGTCGAAGGTCATGCCCCCTTCGAGGGCGTTCTCGAGCTCGGCGGGCGTGATGCTGAACGACTTGGGAATGCCCAGCACGTCGGTGAACCAGAGCTGGATGAATCGCACGGCGCGTTCTTCGACGGTCCGCAACACGTAATCCCGCTGAGACTGCATCGAGTGCCTCCGATCCGCGCCGGGCGATCTGACGAACTCGCGAGCTGCGGCGCGCGATCAGTGTCGCAGGTTTGCGGAGGTCGCCGAGCCGGCCCCGAGGGCCGTCGCGACAGAGTTCACACGCCGTTAACAGTTGAGCAATAACGCCGAAATGGAGAGGTACCAAGCTCTCTCCGATCAACTTGCTTAATTGTCGCGCCCTTAGGGCGGACCAAGGAGGAAACGTGCAGGCTCGCACTGCTGAAGAGGTCGTCCAACTGACGAGGGACGAAGGCGTCGAGATCGTCGACATCCGCTTTTGCGACCTGCCCGGTCTCATGCAGCACTTCTCCGTGCCGGCTCATGAGCTGACCGAGGCCGTCTTCGTGGAGGGACTCGGTTTCGACGGGTCCTCCATCCGCGGGTTCCAGGAGATCCAGGAATCGGACATGATCCTGATACCCGACCCCTCGACCGCGGTCCTCGACCCCTTCCGCCAGCACAAGACCTTGAACCTCAACTGTTTCGTGCACGACCCGGTCACCCTCGAGAGCTACTCGCGCGACCCCCGCTACGTGGCGCTCAAGGCGGAGCGCTACCTGCAGACCACCGGCATCGCCGACACCGTCTACTTCGGTCCCGAGGCGGAGTTCTTCATCTTCGACGACGTCCGTTTCTCCCAGGACCAGCGGTCCGCCTTCTACCAGGTCGACTCGGTCGAGGGCATCTGGAACTCGGGGCGTGACGAGAAGCCGAACCTCGGCTTCAAGCCCCGTTACAAGGAGGGCTACTTCCCCGTTCCGCCCATGGACCACTTCCAGGACCTGCGCTCAGAGATGATCCTCACGATGGAGCGCCTTGGGATCGAGATCGAGGTGCAGCACCACGAGGTGGCCTCCGGTGGCCAGGCTGAGATCGACATGCGTTTCGACACGCTGCTGCGCATGGCCGACAAGCTGATGCTCTACAAGTACGTGGTGAAGAACGTCGCCCGCAACGCCGGGTACTCGGCCACTTTCATGCCCAAGCCCCTGTTCCAGGACAACGGGTCGGGGATGCACTGCCACCAGTCCCTGTGGACCGCCGGTGAGCCGCTTTTTTACTCCGAGACCGGCTACGCGGGTCTGTCCGACCTCGGTCGCTGGTACATCGGTGGCCTGCTCAAGCACGCCCCGGCCGTGCTCGCGTTCGCCGCTCCGACGACGAACTCCTACAAGCGGCTGGTACCTGGCTACGAGGCCCCGGTGAACCTCGTCTACTCGCAGCGGAACCGCTCGGCTGCGTGCCGGATCCCGCTCTACTCCAAGAGTCCGAAGGCCAAGCGGGTCGAGTTCCGCTGTCCCGACCCCGCCTGCAACCCCTACCTCGCCTTCGCGGCGATGCTGATGGCCGGCCTCGACGGTGTGCAGAACCGGATCGAGCCCCCCGAGCCGATGGACAAGGACCTCTACGACCTCCCGCCCGAGGAGCTGGCGAACGTGCCGCAGGTGCCCGCCTCCTTGGAAGAGGCACTCCGCGCGCTCGAGGCGGACAACGAGTTCATGAAGGCCGGGGGCGTGTTCACCGACGACCTCATCGAGACCTGGATCAGCTACAAGCGCCTGTCCGAGATCGACCAGGTCCGTCTGCGCCCGCACCCGTGGGAGTTCATGCTCTACTACGACATCTAACCTGACCAGTGACGCGGCCGCCTACGGCACCGGGGCAGTCACAACGGGCTCAACGGCTGAGACCAGCTCCTCTCCCGGTGCTGCCTCAGGCTGCACCTGGTGGCGCGAGGCCTTGATCAGCACCCCCGACACCACGGCGGCCGCAGCGAGCAAGCCGGCACTGAGTGTGAAGGCCGTCGTGTAGCCGTGAACAGCGGCCTTTTGCAGAGCCAGGGTCGCGTGGGCGTGCGCTACCAGGTAGCTGGCCGCCGCCGAAGCAGCCACCGTGTTCAAAAGGGCGGTGCCGAGCGAGCCCCCGACCTGCTGGGTGGCGTTGACGAGGGCACTGGCGACGCCGGCGTGGCCGGTGTCGACCCCGATCAGAGCGGTCGACGACATCGGGACGAAGGCCAGTCCCATGCCCAGGCTGACAATCACCTCGGGGGGCAGGACATGGGTCAAATAGCTGCTGCCCACGCTCAAGCCGCTGAACCAGAGGAGACCACAGGCAGCTAGCAACAGACCGACCACCATCGGGACCCGAGGGCCGACGCGGGGGAGGAAGCGGGTCGCCAGGCCGGCACCGAGAACGATCCCCCCGGAGAAGGGCAGGAAAGCAAAACCGGTCTTGAGGGCCGAGTATCGCAACGTCTCCTGGAGGAAGTACGTGAGGAACAGGAACGTCCCGAGAAGAGCGCTGCCCACCAACAAAGAGGCCAGGAACGACCCGCCCCGGTTGCGGTCGAGGACCACGCGCATGGGCAGCAGCGGGTGGGACGAGCGCCACTCGATGGTCACGAAGGCGCAAAGTGCGGCCACCGCTCCGGCCAGCAAGCCGAGGGTGAGGGGCGCTCCCCAGCCGTCCGCACCAGCGATGGTGAAGCCGTAGACGAGGAAGAACAGCCCGCCCGTCACAGCCGCTGCTCCCGGGATGTCGTAACCGGCGCGCACCGTCACCCGGCTCTCGCGGATCAGGCGCGTGGCGGCGACTGCGGTTACGAGCGCTATGGGCACATTAATGAGCAGCACCCAGCGCCACGAGGCCAGCTGGGTAAGGGTGCCGCCGAGGACGAGGCCGATGGCCGCGCCACCGCCTGCGATGGCCCCATAGACACCGAATGCTCGGGCCCGCTCCTGGACTTCGGTGAACGTCGTGGTGAGCAGCGACAGCGCAGCCGGCGCCATGATGGCGCCGAAAGCACCTTGCATGGCCCGGGCTCCAAAGAGCATGGCCGCGTTCTGGGCCAGTCCGCCCGAGGCGGACGACAGGCCGAAACCGATGAGGCCGATGACGAACATGCGGCGGCGGCCGAGGTAATCGGCAATGCGCCCGCCCAGCAGGAGAAGGCTGCCGAACGCCAGCGTATAGGCGCTCACGACCCACTGGCGGTCGGCGATCGAGATGTGAAGGGCCCGCTGGGCCGAGGGCAGAGCGACGATCACGACCGACGCGTCGAGCACGATCATAAGCTGCGCCATGGCAATGACGGCCAGGGACCACCACCGGCGCGGGTCGGGTTCGAGGCCGGCGCCAGTGGTGCCGGGTGCGCGGTCGACCGCGTTCGGGTCGTTGGTCATCGGGATCCCCCCTCTTCCGGTGGCTCGGGCCAGACTCGCTCCGGTATATTCGGAGCGATGACTCCGCTTCAAAGACCACTGTACGGAACGTACGTTCCGTTTGTCAAGAGGGCCGGGCGGCCAAGACGATGACGTCGGGGTCTGCTGAGATGTCGGGGTCTGCTGAGATGTCGGGGTCTGCTGAGATGTCGGGGTCTGCTGAGACGTCGGGGTCTGCTGAGACACGACACATGCGCGCTGATGCCGTGATGAACCGCCAGCGCGTCCTCGAGGCGGCGGAAGCTGTTTTTTCCGTCGAAGGTGTGTCCGTGCCAATCGACAGGGTGGCAGAGCGGGCCGGAGTCGGGGTGGGGACCATCTACCGCCACTTCCCCACCAAGGAAGACCTTTTCGAGGCCATCGTCCTGACACGCCTCGAGGACATGCTCGCGCTTGCCCGGGCCGAGGCATCGGCGCAATCTCCCGAGACGGCGCTGTTCTCCTACTTGGAGCAGTTCGCCCGCCACGCCTCGGTCAAGCACGACCTGTTCGACGCGTTGGGTGCGGCCGGCGTCGACTTCAAGGCGCGCTGCGCCGGCAAAGTCGCCGAGATGAAAGAGAGCATCAGCCTGCTGCTCGCCCGGGCCCAAGCGGCTGGTGCGGTCAGGCGCGACATGTCGGTCGACGAGCTCATCGGGCTCGTCATGGGTACCTGCCAAGCGGCCGCGCAGGGCGGCTTGGGCGACGAGGCTTGCCGTCACATGGTTGGAATCGTCTGTGACGGGATCCGGGCTCCTGCCACCAACCAGGCCTGAAAACAACCGCCTCCACCTCAGCGGGTCGTGTGCCGTGACTAGCGATGACGTGCTTGCGGTGATCGAACGAGAGCTCGCGCTGGAGTCTCCCGAGGTCAGGCGATCGCCTGCCTTGGTCGAAGACCTCCTTGACGCGGACTTTCGCGAGATCGGCGTGTCGGGACGCCTCTGGACCCGCTGCGAGGTGGTGCAGGCCCTCCTCGCAGAGGACTCCGACGACCCGGGGAGCATCGAGGTGACTGAGATGGAAGGCATGCTCGCATGCGACGGTCTTGTCCTGTTGACCTTCCTGTCGCGCAGAGACGGGTACCGGGCCCGCCGCAGTTCGCTGTGGCGACGCTCGGAGGGCACCTGGCGGGTCGTGTTCCACCAGGGCACCCTCCTCTAGGCGTTTCCCTCTTCACCGGCAGTTGGCTGGCGGCTGGGATCGCCGGCACGGTGACGCTGGGCGTACTTGACTCTCACCTTGGGGGAGGCCGCACAGTGGCATGCACCGGGTGACCGCCCGGGACGAGGGAGTCGAACGTGGACCTGAGCATCGGTGATTTCGCCCGGCAGACCCGCTTGTCGCAAAAAGCGCTCCGTCTCTACGACGATCTCGGACTTCTACCGCCGGCACGGGTCGACCCGGTCTCGGGCTATCGCATCTACGAGACCGGTCAGCTGGAAAAGGCCCGCCTGGTGGCGACGCTTCGCCAGATCGGAGTCCCGCTCGCCGAGATCAAGGTGATCATCGAGCTGGAACCGCATGCCGCCGCCCAACGGATCGCCGGGTACTGGTCCGGTGTCGAGCGGGACCACGCGGCTCGGAGCGTCCTGGCCGCTCACCTCGTCGAACATCTGAACGGAAAGAGATCTGTCATGTACGCAGTCGCCACCCGGGAGATCCCGGCCCGGAGCATTCTCTGCCTGAAGCGCAACGTGGATCCCCAGGGAGCCTGGGCACTCGGCAAGGAGTTCGTGGGCATCCTCGGGTCCCGCCCGCTGCCGCACATGGACGGGTTCGCCGGCGCGGCCTTCTGCATCTACCACGGCGAGGTGAGCGAGGACAGCGACGGGCCGCTCGAGTGGTGCAAGCCGGTTCCCGGAGAGCAGACGGACAAGCTTGTCGCCGAGTTCCCCGAGCTCAGGCTGCGCACCGAGCCCGCCCACGAAGAGGCCTACGTCCACCTCAGCCCCGGAGGTCAGGACGTGCAGTGGCAGCTCGTCCTCGAGGATCTCCATGCCTGGGGCGTCGGGAAAGGCCGGCAACCGAGCGAATTGGGTGTTCGGATCACATACCTGAACACACCAGGTCCACTGACTCCTGAAAGTGTGCCGGACTGCGACTTCGCCGTCCCGCTGCTCTGAAGCGCCTCTCCAGGCCGTCTAGCGCACGTCCACTGCGTCGATGCCGAGAGTCGGCGTGTCCGGGGCGTCGTAGAAGCGGACTCTGAAACCGGACTGGGGCCGTGTAGTCGTCACGCAGGTCGAAACAGGAGTCCACTGGCCCTTGGCCGGAAGTGGGCCGAAAGCGACCGAGGACGACTGGCTCGCGGACTTGCCGAACACGGTAAGAGCCATCCGGCCTCGGGCCCCGGAATGGATCCCCGCCGTGACGACCTCCGCATCCGCGCAGAGGCTCTCACCGGTGCCGATTGGCACCGAGACCGCCTGGTAGATGCCGCCGCCGAGCTGGGAGGTGGAGGTGGCGCCGAAGTCGTCGCCCTCGTACGCGCTCGTCGCCAGGCTGCCGCCCGCCTCGATCCCGAACCAGGAGTGACCCAACTTGTGCCATCCGGCCCTACCGTCGTTGTTGAAACCGCCGTTCTCGACCAAGGACTGGTGGACGTCGACGGCGTCGATGGCGAGCGCTGGTGCCTTCGGAGCGTCGTCGAACTGGATCCTGAAACCCGAGTGAGGACCGGTCGCCGTCACGCAGGTCGAAACGGCAGTCCAGTGGCTATGTCCTGCAAGACGCCCGAAAGCCACGAACGAAAGCTGGTTCTTGGACTTGCCCAGCAGCCAGAGGGCCATCTTGCCGCGTGCCCCGGAGTGGGCACCCGCGGTGACGACTTCAGCGTCCGCGCAGAGGCTGTCGCCGGCGCGGATGGGCAAGGAGACGTCCTGGTAGACACCGCCGGAGGGAACTGACGTGTTGGTGACAGCAAAACCGTCTCCCCCGTACGGGATGGTGCCCAGCATGCCGGCCGACTCGATGCCGAGCCACGAGTGCCGCGCTTCGTGCCAGCCGGCTGCATTGTGTTGATCGAAGCCGCCGTTGGCTACGAAGGACTGATGGACGTCGACGGCGTCGATGCCGAGGGGCGGCGTGCGCGGGGCGTCGTAGAACTGGATCCGTATCTCCGAGTGCGGCCTGGTGGCGGTCACACAAGTCGAAATTGGGCTCCACTCGTCGTTGCCCCGGAGCGGCCCGAAGCTCGCCTTGGACGCTTGACTGCGCGATTCGTTCATCAACCACAACGTCATGGCGCCCCTCGCCCCCGAATGCGCACCCACCGTGACGACTTCGGCGTCGGCACAAAAACTCTCGCCGCTTAGGACGCGGAATGAAATGTCTTGGTAGATGCCACCACCTGGAGCCGAGGTGCGGGTGACCGCGAACCCGTAGCCCTCGTAGGGTGTCGTGGCCGGCCTACCAGCGACGGCGACGTCGCCCTCGAGATCGATCCCGAAGCGCGAGTGGGCCGTCTCGCGCCAGGCGCCGGGGCCACCGTGATTGAACCCGCCGTCGAGAACAAGATCAGCCGCAGGAGTACCAGGATCGGCAGGCGCAACGGCCTCTGCCGCCAGCGCGACTGCCTGCAGCCACCCTGTCACCGGCATGCCGTAGTCCGGCTCCACGACGTTGCTGGCGACACTGAGAGTGTTCGTGCCGTCTCCACCGTTCATGTTCTGCTCGAGAATGCTGATGGAACCGTCGCCAGCAACGACGTTCGTGGCCGTTACGACCGCGGTGTGGCCCTCGCCCCACATCGACCCCATGCTCAGCACGTCCCCGGGTCGTGGCACGGCCCTGCCGTTATTGGCCACCTGCTCAAGGTCGCCACCATCGGCACGCGAGTAATTCCAGACGACCTCGGAGCCGTTGGCGGCGTAGGGCCTCACGCCGTACTCGAGATAGAGCCATCGCATGGACAGCTCGACGCACTCCCACTCGAGCTCTCCCCAGGCGCCTGGGAAGAACTCGACGCTCGAGTCGTAACCACCCCGGTTCGGCCCTGGTCCGCAGGCGGTGAGGCCGTCCCAGCTCGACAGAGCAAAGGACCCCGGATAGTAGTTGTCGTCACAGGGACCGCTCCACCAAGGCGGGAACCCGACCGGCGGCGGGTCGGTGCTGTCTGCAGGAGCGATCGCGTGCTCGGTGACGAGAGAGACATCACCTGTAGTGCTCAGGCGGTTGCCGGCCAATTCCGCAGGGCGAGTCGCTACGTCGACGGCGTCTACGGCGGTCCGCACCGGGTGCAGACTGACAGCGCCCCCGGAGGAGTCGACCCCGGTGGGTAGCGCGAACGCGCTCAGGAGCAACATCCCGCTGGCGAGCCACTCCACCTTCCAGGTTCTTGTCTCGTGGCGCACGAAAGTCTCCGATCGTGTCAGCCCGACGCCGGGATTGGATCTCGACAGTATTGCGCGCAAGCTGCCGCCTTTGCCAAATGAGCATCGCCCCGCCGCCCGCCGGCTGCTCGTAGGCTTGTCCTTCAATGGCCTCTGACCAGGACTTTGCTACAGAAGAGAGCACGGAGGAGGAGACCACAGCCGGGAGGCGCTACCGCCAGGTCCGCTTCGAGCCGCCGTCCGGGTCGACCGAGATAGTGCTCGTCCGCCACGGCGAGTCCGAGTCCGCCGATCCTGCTCGGCCGTTCCCCGTCGTCGACGGAAGAGGCGATCCGGCACTCTCGGCGCTCGGCCGGGAACAAGCTGTCCGTGTAGCCGATCGCCTGGCGCCTACCCGTGTTGACGCCATCTATGTCACAAGCCTGCGCAGGACCGCCGAGACTGCCGCGCCGCTCGCCGCGCGCCTCGGGCTCGTGCCCAAAGTCGAGCCCGCGCTGGCCGAGGTCAGCCTCGGCGAGTGGGACAGGGGCATCTACCGCCAACGGGTAGCCGAGGGCGATCCCCTTGTGCTGGAGATGATCGAGCAGGAGCGCTGGGACGTCATCCCCGGTGCCGAGTCCAACGCCTCCATCGCGGCACGCGTAGGGCCGGCGATAAGGCGTATCGCCGAAGGCCACCCGGGTGAACGCGTCGTCTGCTTCGCCCACGGAGGCACGATCGGGGCCGTCCTGGCGATGGCAACCGGATCGCGGCCCTTTGCCTTCACCGGCTCTGACAATGGTGCGATCTCGACCATTGTGGTGGTCGGGTCACGCTGGTTGCTGCGTGGTTTCAACGACCGATCACACCTGGAGTGACACAACCCCCGCTTACCGTACGCAACATGACCTGGAACCACGGTCCACTGGTCGGGTTCGATCTTGAGACGACCGGGATCAATCCCTGCGAAGACCTGCCGGTCCAAGTCGCTCTCGTCCGTTGGGAGCCGTGCAGCCGTAGCCAGCGTAACGTGTTCGTCGTAGATCCCGGATGCGAAATCCCCCCTGCCGCTGAGGCGATCCACGGGATCTCCACTCGAAAGGCGCGCCGCGAAGGTTGCCCGCTCGCAGAGGCTGCAGCGATGGTGCACGACGTCCTCGAGCAGGCTCAGGCGGATCATGTGCCGGTAGTGGCCATGAACGCGAGCTTCGACATCACGATCGCCACGATGCTGTTCCGGAGCTTCCGGCTGAGGCCGATCGAATGGGCGGCGCTCTTCGATCCGCTCGTCATCGACCGCCAAGTCGATCCTTACCGATCCGGCAAGCGGCGCCTGGACGCTTTGTGCCGCGTCTACGAGGTCATTCTCCGCAGCCCGCACGACGCCGGGAGCGATGCTGATGCCACCGTCGCCATTGCCCGGGCGATCGCCGAGCGGTATCCGGCTATCGCCGCGTGCGAGATCGGGGACCTGACGCGATCTCAGGTCTACTGGCATCACGCCTGGGCGCTCGAATACGACTCGTGGTGCCGCACGAACGGCCGGCCGGGTCTGGCTCCTGAGGACTTCCACTGGCCGCTGCGCGAGGTTCTCGAGCCACACGCTGCGGCTTGAGCAACCCTGACTCAAGGAGTTTGCACACCCGGCATTTCGATCTGTTGTGTGTCCCGGTCGGTACGATCGAGGAGACCGCACATGACCATTGTTTGGCTCACCATCCTGATCCTCGATATTGCGGTGCCTGGCTGGTCTTCACCAGAGCCGGTAAGCCAGGTTGGGCGGCAATCATCCCCATCTACAACTACTGGGTGATGTTGAAGATCGTGGGACGACCCGGTTGGTGGTTGATTCTTTTCTTCGTCCCCATTTCAACCTGATCATCGCTTTCGTAGTTCTGAACGATCTGGCGAAAAGCTTCGGGAAGAGCACCGGCTTCGCCTTCGGGCTCTTCCTGCTGAGCTTCATATTCCTATCGATCCTCGGGTTCGGCAGCGCTCAGTACCATGGCCCGCAAGGCCGCCCAGCGCCCGGCTATTGACGCCTCGGCCTCAAACCCTGGCCAATTCCCCGAATTTCGCATAATTGGCAATGAAGGCCAAGTGAGCTGATCCCGTCGGCCCGTTCCTGTGCTTGGCGACGAGCACCTCGGCCGTCCCCCGGTCAGCCGAGTCGGGATTGTAAACCTCGTCGCGGTAGATGAACATCACGACGTCGGCGTCTTGCTCGATGGCACCGCTCTCCCGCAGGTCGGCGAGCATCGGACGCTTGTCCGCCCGAGCCTCGAGATTCCGGGACAACTGGCTGAGAGCCACGACCGGAAGTTGCAGCTCGCGGGCGAGGATCTTGAGCCCGCGGGAGATCTCGGAGATCTCGACCTGGCGGTTCTCCGCTGACGACCGGCCCGTCATGAGCTGCAGATAATCGATGACGACAAGGCCGATGCCGTCCGAGGACCGCATCCGGCGCGCCTTGGCCCGGATGTCCATGATGGTCACGTTCGGGTTGTCGTCGATGAACAGGGGCGCCGTGTCGATGCGGCCGATGGCGCTCGAGATGCGCGGCCAGTCGCTGTCCAGCAGCCGCCCGTTGCGGAGCTTGGCGACGTCGAGACGTGCCTCTGCCGCGAGCACGCGCTGGGCGATCTCCAGATGGCTCATCTCGAGCGAGAAGAACAGCACCGGCACGCCGTGGTTCGAAGCGGCGTGCGCCGCCAGCCCGAGTGCGAAGGCCGTCTTTCCCATCGACGGCCTGGCCCCGACCACGATCAGGTTGGACGGCTGCAACCCCGAGAGGAGGTAGTCGAGCTCGCCGTACCCGGTAGGCACACCGGTGATCGTCTCGCCCCTTCCGTACAGGTGATCGAGACGCTCGAGGCTCTCCGTCAACAGATCCTTGAGCGAGCGCACCGAGTCCGAGGTGCGCCGCTGGGCAACATCGAACACAAGCGCCTCGGCCTGGTCGAGCGCTCCGGCGACGTCGGAGGGGACCTCGTAGCCGATCTCAGCGATCTCGTGCGCGACCCCGATCAGGCGGCGAAGGAGGGCGTGCTCCTTCACGATGCGCGCGTAGCGGCCCGCACTGGAGATCGCTGGCGTGTTGGCCTGCAATGCGATGAGAGCCGCCGCACCGCCGGACGCGTCGAGCACGCCCACCCGGCGCAGCTGCTCAGGGACCGTCACGATGTCTGCAGGCAAACCGTTGGCATAAAGCGAGGTGATGGCCGAATAGATGTGGGCGTGAGACGGCTTGTAGAAGTCCTCGGCGCTCACCTCCTCGACGACGACTGCGATCGCGTCACGTGAGAGCAGCATCGCTCCCAGCACGGACTCCTCGGCGTCAAAATTGTGAGGGGGTACCCGCGAAGTGCCCGCAAGCGTCGAGGACGGGCCCGCCGCTCGCCGGCGCCGCGACACGTCGGGCACGGGTTGCAAAGCAGTCATCAGGATAAGGATGAACTCAGGGCCCTGGGGGACGCTAGAGCCGGATCTTGTGGATTACCCGCGGAAAATCTGGCAAATCCTGTGCATGGAGCGTGGACAAGCTTGCTCAGGTCATCGGGAGCCAAGGCGCCCGTGAAGCCGGTCCGGTCGTCTTTGGAGAGCCAGGCCGCGTTCGCCGTCACAACCACAGGCTCGCATCTGGCTGTATCACCTCCGTCACTCCGAAGGCGCCTATCGCCCCCGCCACCCGAGTTGGCCGTCCGAACAGCTCCGGTCAGCTCGCCGAGCTCACAACCTCCAATGTGAGACGGAACTCGACCTCGGGGTGAAGGCGCACGCCCACCTCGTGGGAGCCGAGAGTCTTTATCGGCTCGTCGATGACGAGCCGGCGGCGGTCTAGCTCGACGCCCGACTGGTTGTTGACGGCGTCGACGATGTCAGAAGCGGTGACGGAACCAAACAGCCTGCCCTCACTGCCGGATCGCGCCTCGATCCGGAACACGATGGGGACGAGCCTGCGGGCAATCGTCTCGGCGCCCTCCCGGTTACGCGCGTCCTTAAGGTCACGCGAGCGACGCATCGAGGCAGCCTGGTCTTCGATCCCGACGTTGGCGATGATCGCACGGCCCTGGGGCACCAGGTAGTTCCTGGCGAAGCCGTCGGACACTTCCGTGATGTCTCCCCGCTTTCCGACACCGGGCACGTCGGCACGCAGCACGACCTTCACTGCGCGCCCGCCTCGTCTTCGGCGCCGGCCAGCACCAGATCCTTGAGCTCGGAGTCCTCGAGATCGGACTCCTCGAGATCGGACTCCTCGAGATCGTCGTCGAGCACCGTATCGGTCAGCACGTCCAGCGCCGGTTCCTCGGCCGAATCGCCGCGCGACGGCCCGCGGCTGCCGGGCGCACCGCGGCCCGCACTGCGTCCACTGGGCCGCTCGCTTGTCGTCCGCTGCGTGAAGGGCAAGAGGGCCAGCTCCCGAGCGGTCTTGATCGCCAGAGCAACCTCGCGCTGGTGCTGGGCGCAGTTGCCGGACACGCGCCGCGCGCGGATCTTGCCCCGATCGGACATGAACTTGCGCAACAGGTTCACGTCCTTGTAGTCGACCCAGGTGGCGTGCTCCTTGCAGAAAATGCAAATCTTCTTCTTGGTCCGTCGGCTGGTCTCTTTGGGTGCGCGGCGCGTGCCGCGGTCTCGGTCGTTGTTGCGCGCCATCTAGAAGGGCTCCTCGTCGTAAGACCCGAACGCGTCGCCCGCGGCTTGCCCGGCAGGTTGAGCGCTCGAGTGTGGGGCGGCACCTCGGGTGGCCCCGCCGCCGGAGCCGCCCTCAGGCCCACGCCTCTCGTTCTTCACCACTTGCGCGGTCGCCCACCGAAGGCTCGGCCCGAGCTCGTCGGCGACCACTTCGATCTTCGACCGCTTGTCACCTTCGGCTGTCTCCCAGCTGCGCTGCTCCAGCCGGCCCGTGACGATCACGCGCGCGCCACGCGTCAGGGTCTCGCTCACGTTCTCGGCCATCTCGCGCCAGCACACGACGTCGAAAAAGGAAGTGGCTTCCTCCCACTCTTGGGTCTGGCGGTTCTGCCAACGGCGATTGACCGCCAGGCCGAAGCTGGCCGTGGCTTGCCCGTTCGGGGTGAAGCGCAGCTCAGGGTCACGTGTGACGTTGCCCACCAGGGTTACGGTGTTCCCGTTCGACATTTCAATCTCTCCAGTTCGCTCAGCTCGCCGCTTTGGCCCGGGCAGCCTTGCGAGCGGCGGTCTGGCGCCGCTTCGCTTCAGCGCGAAGGGCGCGCCCGCTCTGCTTGTCCGGTTGCCGGATCACCTTGTGGCGAAGCACTAGGTCGTCAAGAGTCAGCATCCGGTCGAGCTCAGACACAAGGACCGGCTCGGCCGTGAACTCGATAAGGACGTAGTAACCCTCGCTGCGGTGCTTGAGCTCGTACGCGAATGTCCGGCGGCCCCAGCGCTCCGAGCGACCGGGACTGCCCCCCCGGTCGCGCACCAGCGACGTGATGCGATCAAGACTGGCGTTGATGTTGCCGTCCTCGAGGCCGACATCGAAAATAACCATGACTTCGTAGGGCCGCACTGCGGCCTCACCTCCTCCGGACCCGGCCGCCCTCGGCGTTCGGGGCCCCGGTTCTGACGGGGCAGGGGTATAAGGGACATCGACATGGTAGCCGAGGCCGACAGAGCCTGACGCGGGTGGTCATCCACGCGCAAAGCCTCGCAGGCGGGTGTGTCACTCAGGACAGAAGCCCGAGCGCCTCGCGCAACTCCGCCGTTGCGTGGTAGGACTCGGCCTCGGACGGGTATCGTCCCGCTCGGACGTCTGCGGCCCAGTCGCTCACGGCCTTCGTGGCGAGACTTCCCAGCTCTGCATACCGGCGGACGAACCGGGCGGGCTCGCTCTCGGTGAGCCCGAGCAGGTCGTGCAGGACGATCACCTGTCCGTCGCAGGCCGGGCCAGCCCCGATGCCGATCGTCGGGATGTCCACGTCCGCGGTGACACGCTCGGCCAGCACATCGGGCACGCCCTCGAGCACGAGGGCGAAACAGCCCGCAAACGCCAGAGCGTCGGCGTCCTGGCGCAGCTCGGCAGCGGCAGTCGTCTCGCGGCCTTGGACCTTGTAGCCCCCCATGGCATTAATGGACTGAGGCGTGAGACCGAGGTGGCCCATCACGGGTATCTCCGCGTCGATGATCGCCCGCACGGCGGCAACACGGCGACGCCCGCCCTCGAGCTTGACCGCCTGGGCACCGGCCCGGACCAGGCGTGCCGCGTTACGCACGGTGTCACTCGCCTCGAGATGGTAACTGAGCCACGGCATGTCACCGAGCAGCAAGGCTCGTGGCCGGGCGCGGGCCACCGCCGCGACGTGGTGGACAAGGTCCCCGACGTTGACCCCCAGGGTGTTCTCCTCTCCGAGGACAACCTCGGCGAGGGTGTCGCCGACGAGGATGATGTCAACACCGGCCGCGTCGACGACACGGGCAAAAGGCGCGTCGTAGGCCGTGACCATCACGATCGGTTCGGCTCCCCGAGCCCGCTTGCGGGCGCGGATCTCCGGCACCGTCACCGAGACTGTCATTTTCGGACCTCCTCCCGTCCGGCGCGCTGGGCTGCCGGCGGTCAATCAGCGGTCATGGCCTCCTGGAGCGAACACACTCAGAAGATGGTTCCAAGAACATCCTGTGCAGACTTCGACCAGATAGCAAGCAACGTCACTGCTCTTGCGGGCGGTCTTGGTCAGTACGCCAAGGTCGGTCACCGGCAACCCGCCGGGGGGAAGACCCGGGCCGAACGCGAACATGACGTGCACGAGTTGCTCGTGCTCGCAGATGGGGCACTCGGTATCGGTCTCCCGGCCGAGGTTCTTCGCGACCCGGAGCAGTTCGGGCTGGGCGTCACAGACCTCGAGCCGGCCGAGACGGCCCCGCCGGTACTCCCTCACGATCGATTCACGCATCAGCCGGTACTCGATGCTGCCGGGACGCGCAAAACCGCCGACCCCCCAACTCGACTGCGGACCGCTCCGGACGCTCGACATCCATGCCAGGCTACCGTGCCCGCCGCCCTGTCCCCGACCGTGGCGGGGCGAGGTGGCGAGGCAGCCGGTCGCGCCACAGCAGCCAGAACACGAATGTCGCAGGTACGAGCAGCAGGAGCTCGACCGCCAGCGGTCCTGCCCCGAAGAAAGGCTGGAGAATGGGACCCAGGTCCCAGAGCATGTGTACCACGATGAACGGCCCCAGTCGCCGGTAACGCCGGTACATGAGCACGCTCGCCAAGGCCCAGGCGGCTACGGGCACGACACCCCAGCCGTAGTACACGTGGTACGACATCCGCACGAGCACCGCGATCACGACGACGGCCGCAGGGTTCAGGGCGCGCTGCTCGAGTCGCCGAACGAGAAAGCCGAGGACAACGATCTCCTCCACGACTCCCGACACGAGCGCAGTCGCGATCCCGACGATCGAGAAGTAGGGCGGTAGGTTCTGGCTCGCTGGTGCGATGACGTGGACGTGGGCGGCGTGGAGCAGGAGCGCGACGCCGGCGTCTGGCACGAGGAAGCAGAGCAGGAAGATCGGGAACAAGAGCGCGAGATCCTGCCTGGCATCCGAGCGATCGAGGCCGATCGCGCGCCCGCCCCCCTCCCCGGAGATCGAGAGCAGGTACACGGCGAGGGCGGCCGCGGCCAACGGCTCGGAGGTCCCGGCGCTCGGCGTCACCGTCGAGCGCGGCCCGACACTCGACGGGCTGGGCATGTACTACCGCAAGGCAATCGACGAGTCGCCCGCCCCGCCCGTGGCCGTCGCGGACGTGCTGCGGCGCAGCGGGGCAGAGGTGCTCGTC